>Ga0164241_10000694_pt1 | contig 53485 bp, 45 predicted proteins | sample OricomyardsoilBY_FD_108780 | JGI IMG/M metagenome (GOLD analysis project Ga0164241, IMG submission 108780) | Backyard soil microbial communities from Emeryville, California, USA - Original compost - Back yard soil (BY) | ecosystem: Environmental > Terrestrial > Soil > Unclassified | place: USA... | reverse complement strand
TTACGTACTAAAGCCAAATGAGCGTGCAGAAAGGGTTTACCAGAAAGTATCGAATGTAAGCCTGAGGCAACAACCTGATAAATGGGGGGCCTGGATGCAAAGGTATTTATCAGCACAATTGAAAAGGCCTGTAAAAACTGTACAAATATTTAGTTGCCAGTATCAATACAATAGCCAAGGGCAACCCGAGTTATTAGATCAGCAAAAAGTATATCAATATCCATGATAAGCAGCAATTTTATACCTAACCGGACTAAATTTGCACGTATTTACTACGGTGCTGTTATATTGTTTTTGCTATACAGGGTTTACTATCACCTTATGCTTTCGCAACTTTGTGGCCCTGTATTAACATTTACCAATACCGATTTAACTTACATTACTTTAAAATGGTTAGGTGTTGCCGGATATTTAGTGCAAAATAAAATAGCAGCCTTAAGTTTTGATACTTGCCTTATTGGTAGTGCAGTTGTGGCGTTTATTTTTCCACGGCATTTACCGGCTATTATAACATTTACATTATTAATGGGTGTTTATGAGGTAGTAGGATACTCCTATCTTTGTTTCCATAAACACAATCTTACCGGTTTATGGGTGGCATCGCTTATGTTTTGGGCTATACGCGATAAGCCTTTTGAGGTTATGTTTAATTACACCAGATATTATGCGTTATTTACTTATTGCAGTGCAGGATTTTGGAAGTTTTACAGGGGAATATGGAATTTGAAAAATCATTTTGTTATAGTGTTGAAAAATGATGCCTTGCCATACATGGTTGAACATACAGCAACTGTAAAATCGAACTTGCTGGCATGGCTTATTATGCACCCACAAATGCTTGATAATATGATGTTGTTAACCTGCTTTATGCAAGTAGCATACGTGCTAGGGTATTTTTCAAAAAAATTAGATTGGGTATTTTTTGTGTTTGCAATTTCATTCCACTTGTTATCGCTACTGTTGTTAAGGGCCTACTTTATTGAATTTGGAATAATATTAATTACACTATTGCCGTTAAAAACCCTTTACAGGCAAAGAGTTTTGGTATAGTTTAATTGACAAGTAGAATTTTAGCTACTCTTTTTTCTTTGCCCAATTCGGTTGAGCTGAAAACTAAATAAACGCCGCTTTTGGCGCGCACACCATTATAGCCGTTGCCATCCCAAATCATTTGGCTCCCATTAGCTTTGCCTTGGTATATTAATGTTCCTGTTACATCGGTAATTTTAACATAAGCATCTTCTGCTAATCCTTTAATAGCTATAGGGCCTGTATAATCGGGTTTAACAGGGTTAGGGTATACTAACGCTTTATCGCAATCGGCACACTGGGTCATTGCATCACCTTGGTAACTAACTAAACCACCTGCGGTACCAATGTATACTTCCCCTGTTTCATCATTAATTGCTATGTCTGTTGTAATATTTGAAGGTAGGGGGCTATTATCAACTGTAAACTTTAATAATTCGGTTTTTCCATCGGCCGATATAAGCCAAACCCCATTGGTAGTTCCCACCCATTTTCTGTTTGCCGCATCAACTGCAATGGCCCTTATGCTTTCGGTACTAAATAAATAACCAATATATCCATCCCGCTCTACCTTTATTAAATCAGCATCGCAACCATTCTGGCTTAATATATTCGAAGCGCAATAAAACACTGCAATACCTTGGTTGGTACCTACCCAAATATTTCCGTCCTTATCTTCGGTTACACAAAAAACGTTTCCATCGGGCAGCCCGCCTAAACCTGAGCCGGTATTTATTAACCGCGATTTGTCATCGCTCGGGTCATCAGGTGTACCATTATAACTCCATACCATTAAGCCCGCTGAAGCCCCACGTAAGGGCGCCCATATTTGATCATTTTGGTCAACAAATATTTTTTTCATTACTTCAAATGAATAAGGTACCTGAAAAGATTTCCAAGTAACACCATCGGGCATCAGCATTTTAATAGGGGTATTAGCACCTGCATTTCCAATCCATAAGTTATTGTGTTTATCAGTATACAGGCAACTTATTTTTGTTCTTGGTGTATCAATCATATTGTGCTCAAGCGGACTATTGTACTGGTTGTAAACAGTTATATTGCCTGTAGCATCATTATATTCAATCAACCCAGCGTAAAACGAACCGAAATAAGTTTTACCACTTGCAGGTACAGTAGCCACGGCAAGTATATCTGTAACATCATTAAGCTGTACATTATTGAATTGGTTTATAAATTTCCAACTATCATTTTCATATATCGAAAACCCGTCTCTGTTAAATGTAAAATACCACGAATCATCCACCCCCCCGGGTGCTATATAAAGGCTTTTATTATTTGTTGCTAATCCAAAAACATTTGCCGAAAAAGGTCCATCGGGTTTTATGTTTTCTACGTTCCCATTTGTGTTTTTAAATAACCCGTTCCATGCATCGGCTTCCCAATATGTACCATTATCGCTAATCCAACGCACAGGCCTAACATGGCCTTTCGTATTAAATACACTAAGTACTCCGGTAGCATCTATTAAACCCTGTTTGCCTGCGGTAGTATTATTATTATTCCAAATAGTAAAATATATGTTATTCCCTTCAGTGTAAAGACTGGTAAATGTTTCACTGGTGCTTGAATAAACAGGTTGCCAGTAACTACCGTTGTATTTATATAATGTATCAGTTCCATTGCCATCAATAACGGCATACACATAACTGCCCAACGATGCTACATTAGTAGCTTTACGGGTAGGCAAGCTGTCGGCAGGGCCGTATAAGGACCATGAGTTAAAGTCCAATAAATTTGATGCATTTAGCGAAGCATGCTTTACGCCTTCCTGTGTGGCTGCATATATATTGTTGCCGTTAATTGAAGTGCCATACACCCTTATTTGTGCGCCTGTTGAACCAATTATGTAGGTATTGCTTACTTCCTTTCTGTTTAAGTTAATTACCGAAACACCTATGTCGGTTGATAGGTAGCAATTGCCATTGTAAAAGTAAATGCCGTTTATACCTACCGAGCCCGAAGTATTTTCAGCTTTAATATCGCCTATGTTATATACATCGGTGCCGTTAAAAATAAGGTCAACGTTGGCATTATTATAAGCTATTGCCAAGCATTTTGTAGCGGGGTCGTAACTAATAGTTTTAATATCTACATCGCTTAATGCATTCGATTTGTCATAAATCTGTATTACACCCGTGGCTTTTTCGTACGAGAAAACCGATTTGGCAGCAGCACTATATATTTTATCACCTGCATCGCACACCGCTAATGATGAGCCATACGGCATAAACGTTTTCCAGGTGCCCAAAACACGGTCCTGTGCATATCCGCTAAGTGTAGCGGCCATTAAAACCAATAATGCTGTTATCCTAACATTAAAACCCATGCAGCTAAATTATTAAAACTGCTGTTAAACGCTAATTACTAAGCCTTATTGCATGGTTTGCAGGGCTTAACTAAGTATGCCGCTGTTTTCATATCTTCGCGCTCCTTACAGCACCCTTTTTGGGGTAAAATTTGAATATTTAAACCTGTTTTTGCCATGAAACTGAAAAATGCCGGTACTAAAGGCTATGCCGAATATGAGCAAATGAGCCTTTCGGCCATTGAAAAAGAGATACTTAAATGGTGGAAAGAAAACAGGATTTTTGAGCGTAGCATTGAAGAAAGGCCTGAAAACCACCGTTTTGTATTTTACGAAGGCCCGCCGAGCGCCAATGGCAAGCCCGGTATACACCACGTAATGAGCCGAACTATTAAGGATATGTTCTGCCGCTTTAAAACGCTGCAAGGCTACAGGGTGGAACGTAAAGCGGGTTGGGATACCCACGGCTTACCGGTTGAGTTGAATGTAGAAAAGCAGTTGGGCATAACCAAAGCCGATATAGGCACTAAAATAACAGTAGCCGAGTACAACCGCCTTTGCCGTGAAGATGTAATGCGCTTTACCGATGTGTGGAACGACCTGACCGAGAAAATGGGCTACTGGGTTGACCTGAAAGACCCATATATAACTTACGAGAACAATTACGTTGAAAGCCTTTGGGCATTGCTTAAAAAGCTATACGATAAAGGATTGCTTTACGAGGGCTACACCATACAGCCATACAGCCCTGCGGCAGGTACGGGCCTTAGTAGCCACGAGTTAAACCAACCCGGCTGCTATCGCAATGTAAAAGACGTTACCGCAGTTGCTCAATTTAAAGTAAGCCCCACCCAAACCCTCCCCGAAGGGGAGGGCTTTATGCAAACGCTTATAGATTTGGGCATTGCTGATAATACATATTTTTTAGCGTGGACCACTACGCCGTGGACTTTACCAAGCAATACAGCACTGGCAGTAGGTGCGGGTATTGAATATGTATTGGTAAAAACATTTAACCAATATACTGGCAAACCATTCACAGCAGTAGTTGCGTATGACTTGTTTAAGCAATATTTCCACGTAGGCGAAGAACGGATTGAACTTTTTAAAAACAAAGAATTTCCTCTTTCACAAAAAGAAACGGGGCCATTTGGAGATAAAGAAACAATAGAAGAGGCCATACTCGACAACCCAAGACGCGTATTGTTTCAAGATAAATACTTCAACTGGGAAATATTTGCAATTGTTAAAGGTAAAGAGTTAGAAGGCATCCGTTACGAACAGTTGTTAGCTTACGCACAACCTACCGATGGCGATGCTTTCCGGGTAGTAATTGGAGACTTTGTAACCACTACCGATGGTACGGGTATAGTGCATATAGCACCAAGTTTTGGTAGCGATGACTTTAGGGTAGCTAAGCAAAATGGTATAGGCTCGTTAACCTTAGTAGATAGGCAAGGTAAGTTTGTAGATGAAGTAAACGACCCTGTGTTTCCGTTAGAGCGCCGCTATGTAAAAGAAGATTACTATACCGATGCCGAGAAAGAGCAAGAGTTTAACTTACAAAAAGACATACTGCGCGTTAATGGTATTATAGCCGACTTGAAAAGTTTTATGACAGCCGATGATTTAATAGTGCTGAAACTAAAGTTGGAAAACAAGCTATTTAAAACCGAAAAGTACGAACACAGCTACCCGCATTGCTGGCGTACCGATAAATCTGTTATATACTATCCGCTTGATAGCTGGTTTATACGCACCACAGCTATTAAAGAAAGATTAATAGAGCTGAACAAAACCATCAACTGGAAACCTGCCCACACCGGCGAAGGACGCTTTGGCAAATGGTTAGAGAATTTAGTTGACTGGAATTTATCGCGCAGCCGCTACTGGGGTACGCCGCTACCTATATGGATAAGCGAAGATAAAACTGAAGAGAAGTGCATAGGCTCGGTAGCGGAGTTGTTAGAAGAAGCAAAAAAATCGATTGATGCGGGCTTCATGAAAGTCCTCCCCTTTGGGGAGGATTTAGGTGGGGTTGATTTACACAAACCTGTGGTTGATGATATAGTGTTGGTTTCTGGTACAGGCAAACCCATGAAACGTGTACCCGACCTGATAGATGTATGGTTCGATAGCGGGGCCATGCCTTATGCACAATGGCACTATAACCCCCACCAAACCTCCCCCATAGGGGGAGGCTTAAAAAAGCCTTCATGGATTACAGCTAACCCACTTAACTATGATTTGCTAAAAGAATTTAAAAAGGATAAGATTAAGCATACAACTGAGGCAGAAGATGTTTTATGGCAGTACTTGAGAGGCGAACAAATAGATGGCTATCAGTTTAGGCGGCAGCATATAATAGATGATTTTATTACCGACTTTGTATGCTTAGGTAAACGTTTAATTATTGAAGTAGATGGCGGATACCACCTTACACCCGAAGTTAAAGCGGCAGATGAACAACGCACAGCAATACTCGAGTATTCCGGTTATAAAATTATCCGGTTTACAAATGAAGAAGTAATGTTCAATACTAAAAAAGTAGTGGATGCTATTACAAAAGAAATGAGGCAAAGGCCCTTGATACCGAAGGGCGAATTTGGCTCCCTCCCCTTTGGGGAGGGCAGGGGTGGGGTTGTATTCCCTGCTGATTTTATAGCCGAAGGTGTTGACCAAACCCGTGGATGGTTTTTTACCTTACATGTGTTAGCTGTGGCCCTATTTGATTCGGTAGCCTATAAAAATGTAGTGAGCAATGGCTTGCTTTTAGATAAGAAAGGTGAAAAAATGAGCAAGCGTTTGGGTAATGTAGTCGACCCATTTGAGACCATTGAAACTTACGGTGCCGACGCTACCCGTTGGTACATGATGCGTAACAGCGACCCTTGGGAGAACCTGAAATTTGACATAAATGGTTTGCAGGATGTAGCGCGTTCGCACTTTGGTACCTTATACAATACCTATTCGTTTTTTGCGCTGTATGCTAACCTCGATAAATTTGTGGTAGATGCCGATAACTTAGTGCCTGTAGCCGAGCGCACCGAGCTTGACCGCTGGATAATAAGCAAGCTGCAAAGTTTAATAGTTGAGGTAACTAACTACTTAAACAATTTCGACCCTACCCCTGCCGCCCGTGCTATTGAAACGTTTGTTGATGAACACTTGAGCAACTGGTATGTACGCCTTAGCCGTCGCCGTTTTTGGAAAGGTGAAATGAACCGCGATAAACAAGCCGCTTACGAAACATTGCACGAATGTTTAACTACTGTTGCGCAGTTAATGAGTCCGTTTTCGCCGTTTTTTAGCGATTGGCTTTTCCGCAACCTTACCAGCACCGATAACTCGGTACACTTAACCTTGCTTACCAAAGCAAACGATGCTGTAATGGATAAGGATTTAGAGGAACGTATGGAGTTGGCGCAAAGGGCTTGCTCATTGGTGTTCTCGCTACGCAAAAAGGAGAAAATAAAAGTGCGCCAGCCATTAAGCAAGGTACTTATACCTGTGTTGAACAACAAAATGCAAACACAGTTACAAAACATAGAAGGCTATATACTAAGCGAGGTAAACGTAAAAACCATCGAGTACGTTGATGATGCTTCGGGCATAGTGAAGAAAAAAATAAAACCCAATTTTAAGGAATTGGGTAAGCGTGCAGGTGCAAAAATGAAGGGCATCCAAAATGCCATTAACGCCTTTACGCAGGATGATATACGCAAAATAGAAACCGAGCAGGCATACCAACTAAATGTAGATGGTGAAGCGTTTGGCATTACACTGGCTGATGTTGAGATATTAAGCGAAGACATACCGGGTTGGTTAGTTGCCAGCGATGCAGGTTTAACCGTGGCTTTGGATATTACGATTACTGATGAATTGAAGAAAGAAGGCAACGCCCGCGAGTTTGTTAACAAGGTGCAAAACCTGCGTAAGGATAAGGACTTTCAGGTGCTTGACCGCATAAAGGTAAGTGTGGTAAAAAACCCTACGTTCGAAGAAGCCTTGAACAGCTTTAAGGATTATATCTGTAACGAAATATTAGCTAGGGAAATTGTATTGGTAGAAAGCCTGAACGATTTTGACGAAATAGAAATGAATGATGATATGCTAAAAGTAAAAGTGGAGCTGAACTAAATCTTTTCCCGCAGATCTCGCAGAAACCCGCAGATGAATACAAAATGAAAAGCATAAATTTAGCATGACCGAGAATGAGATTTCGTATGCGATTAGAGGTGCTATATACAAGGTATACAGTAACCTTGGACCGGGCTTGCTCGAGAGTGTGTATGTTGCGGCTTTGATTTATGAGTTAAGGAAAGTCGGCTTGGTAGTTGCCAAAGAAGTAGCAGTACCGGTGTTGTATGATGGAACAAAATTGGAATTAGGTTTTAGATTGGACCTGTTAATAAATGATAAGGTAGTTATAGAGGTTAAATCAGTAGAAACTTTATTAGATGTACACCACAAACAAGTTATTACCTATTTAAAACTAACAGGGAAAAAACTTGCTATACTTGTAAACTTTAATTGCGCCGATATTGAAAAAGGCATATTTAGAAAAGTGAACGGATTATAACCTATTAATATTGTTGTATTTAATCTGCGGGTTTCTGCGAGATCAGCGGGAAAAAAAATATTTGGAAGAGCATGAAAGCATATAAAGCCGCCATTATAGTATTACTGATACTATTAGTTGACCAAGGCACTAAGTTTTGGGTTAAAACCCACATGATGATTGGTCAGGAAATACACGTTACTAATTGGTTTATTATCAACTTTGTTGAGAACCCGGGTATGGCCTTTGGTATGGTATTACCGGGCATTTGGGGCAAACTATTTTTAAGCGTATTCCGCTTGGTGGCAGTTACAGGTGGTATTTGGTTTTTAAGGCGCATTATTAAAAAAGGCGAGCACTGGGGCTTTGTTACAGCGGTATCGTTAATACTGGCAGGTGCCATTGGTAATATGATTGACGGCACTTTGTACGGCATTATTTTTAACGATAGCTATCATCAAGTTGCCACCTTATTTCCAAAAGAGGGCGGCTATAGCGGTTGGATGCAGGGTTTAGTGGTTGATATGGTGCAGGTAAAACTTTACTCGGGTAGAAATTTCGAGTTCTTTCCTTTCATATTCAATGTAGCTGATTCAGCCATTACAGTTGGTGTGTTTATAATACTATTATTTCAGGGTGTGTTTTTTAAAGAGGCTAAACCCGAAACCAATAGTAGCACTGAAACAAACAGCACTACAGATACAACCACAACTGTTGAGGTAACACCACCAACTACCGAAAGCTAAAAGCCTGCAAAGGTGCCTACTATAACGTTTAGGTCTTTAGCGCCACGTTTATCATCCATCAATACATCAAAATCTCTGGCGGTATAACCCTTAGGTAAATCGAAGGTTTCTTTAGTTATAGGTTCCTTTTTTATGGTAACAATAACACTTGTTTGTTTTTTGCTGTTGTGGTTGTCCATCTCGGCCTCAGTTATTGTTTCAGTAGTGCCTTCAGCTTCGTTCCAATTACCCATTAAGCGCAGTAAAGGTATTAGTTGGCTTAGCGGTGTTTTTACATCCGCAACCCATACGGTTCCCTTTAGGCTATCGTTTTCAGCAATGGCACGTGTTACTGTTAAGCCATTTTCAACCTTGGTTTTATCGCTTAGTTTAAAGGTTAAGTTATAATCTTTACTGTACCCTTCCTTTAAGTCGTTATCGTTGTAAAAATTAATTAACTTATCTAAGTTGTATTTTATGTACACCTTTTTATCGGGCAGCGATACCGTATAAAAATCTTTCGTTTTTAGGTTTAGTATAAAGTGGTCGTACTTTTTAACGCCGTTGGTTTTTTGTTTAATATACACCAGGTCGCCCTTTACTTTTACTTCGGCAATAACACTTTGCTCTTTATCATTTTTATAAGTAACGTTTAAAGTTCCTTCAAATGTGTTTTGTGCAAATGCAAATGTTACCGCAAAGGCAATAAATAGGGTTGCAAAAAATTTCTTCATAGTAGTTCATTAAAAAATTTATTCCCGAAAATAGAAGCAGCAACCAAGGCTGCTGCAATAGCTGCTATTAAAACCGCGCCGGCGGCCACGTCCTTCACCTTACCTGCTTGTTCATTATACTGCGGCGAAACCAAATCAACCAAATACTCAATAGCGGTATTCAGCATTTCAGTTACTATTACCATACCAAAGGTAAGGAATATAATACTCCACTCGGTAGTATTAAGCCCAAACCATACGCCCGCTATTACCACCACCACTACTGCCAGCAAATGTATTTTTAGGTTTAGCTGCTCCTTAACGGCAATACCCAACCCTTTTATAGCGTAACCAAATCCCTTTATAAATTTCAGTATCATAATTGTTCAATAGCTTTTTGTAGCCAATTGCTATGTGGCTTAAAATTCTTAAAACCTTTATACTTTTCAGCCTTCTTAATAGCTTTTAGCAAATCAAAGCTATCGGCATTTACCGAATATGCAATGTTAAGGCGCTTTAATTCATCAGCTAAGTATTCCTGTTCGGTTTGCCCGGGCGTGGGTATAAAAATGGCCTTGTGCTGCATAGCTGCCATATCCATAACAGTGCTGTAACCCGAGCGCGAAACCACTATTTTACTTTGCGCAATTACATGTTGCAACTGCTTGGCAGTAAGGTGGCTAACAACCGTATGTTGTGCATCCTCCAAAATATTATCTGCCTTTCCATGGGGTTTGCCGCTTATTAAAATAGTTTTTAGCCCACTGTATTCAAGCTGCTTTTTCAGCATGTTTTCAAATTCGGTACGTTGTGGTTCGGGGCCGCTACAAATGGCAACCACATCATATTTTACAGGTAAATCCGTTTTTTCAAACCTCGATAAAAAGCCTATTGGCACAGCATTCAGTTTTTCTTTTCCCGCTACTAATTTATTGGGGAACCATTTCCCATCTAACTCAACATGCGCGGGCACCCACACCGCTTTAAATTTTTTAAGCAGGCGGTGGTTAAAGGTATTTACCATTTCTTCCATCCAGCGCCATGCTGCCGGCATTAAAATATTTAGTTGATGCGTAATAATGTACGAAGTGGCTTTGTTGCTATAGCAACCATAGCGGTTATCGCTTATTACAATATCAATGCTATGCTTTTCAACCAATGCCTCAAGCGCTTTATGCTCGGCAGTAATGGCATTTATAAACTTCGGCAACTGCCGCGCCATAGTAAATACCATAGATGTATTGATGCCATATTGAGGGTTGTACGCAGGCAGTTCGAAAAATTGCAGTTCGGGAAATTCGTACCTTAACAACTGTAACGATGCACCGCTACCCGCTATTAGTACCGTGTGTTTTTGTTGCAGCAGGGCATTTATTACGGGTATGCAACGTGTAGCATGGCCCAAGCCCCAATCAAGCGGAGTGACTAAAATTCTTTTAGGGTGTTCCAATTACAATACTTATTTTCGTTGCTGTACGTTGTTATACTATGAAAAGGCAAATTAAACATATTGTGCGTTTAGCGGTGGTGCTTATTGGCAGCGCGCTACTTATTACCCACTTACCAGGCTGTGCAGCCAATAAATGCGATTGCCCCACTTTTGGCGGCCATAGGTTAAAACACTAAATTTTCCCACCTTTCATTGTAACCGCTCAAGGTTAAATGCGTATAAGGGTTTCCCGTGGCGCTGTATGCACTTATTTTATTGTAAATGCTTCAACTTCAAATTAATATGCATTTTGCACAGTGTGATAAAAGAAAAAATGGGCTTAGGTTAAATAATTATGAATTTTACCCTTGACAGGTGCCCGCACACCTATTAAATTGATTGAAAACCAGAGCCATTTGAGACCCCTTGATAAGTTGAATGCCGGCGAACGAGCCTATATTGTGGATATGAAGAATACTCTTTTATGCGAGAAACTATTCGAAATGGGGGTATTTCCCGGCGATTTGGTGGAGGTGAAAGAAAACAATGCCAACCATAGTTGTATGATTGTTAGTATTAACAACCAATCTTTCATGATATATAAAATAGCTGCCCAAACTATTGTAACCAACGTAGTGCATTTTCAGTTTGCCTTAAACTAAAGTTCTCTCTCTCCGTCCTACTATAAAAACAGGCCTCTGTTATATATTGCCCATGCATCACTAACTTTTCCTTGTCAGAAATGGTAGCTGTTGCTGCATTCTCTTTTATGTCTATATTTATTACAAATAAACTTATGCAGGGTACAGGCAACTATGCGCCTATTAACGGGCTTAATTTATATTATGAAGTGTACGGCACAGGTATGCCGTTGGTATTGGTGCATGGGGGTGGGTCAACCATTAATACATCGTTTGCAAATATAATACCATTACTTGCTAACCATAGGCAGGTAATTGCTCTTGAAACGCAATCGCATGGCCGCACATTTGATATTGACCGTGAGTTTACTTTTGAACAAGATGCCGATGACATGGCTGAGTTATTAAACCATTTACAAATTGCACGCGCCGATTTTATGGGTTTTAGCAATGGTGGTACGGTTTGCCTGCAAATGGCTATCAGGCATCCGCAAATGGTAAATAAGTTAATACCTGCATCGGCATGTTATAGCCGTGCGGGTATGCCTGCGGGGTTTTGGGAAGGCATGCAGCATGCCACCTTAGATAATATGCCACAACCTTTAAAAGATCCTTACTTACAGGTAAACCCCAACCCCGAAGGTTTGTTGGCCATGTTTAACCGCGATAAAAACCGCATGCTTACTTTTAAAGATATATCCGATGAAGATTTGAAAACTATTACTGCACCCACTTTAGTTATTAATGCTTACAACGATATTATATTGCCCGAACACGCATTGGCTTTGGCGCGTATGCTGCCTAATGCCCAACTGGCTATTCTGCCCGGTGGCCACGGCGATTATATTGGCGAAATATGCACCCCCACCCCGCAAAGTAAATTGCCCGCAATTACAGCCGGTTTGATTGATGAATTTTTGAAAGATTAATTATCACCTGCCACATAAAACTATATCCGAAATAGTTAAACAGCATGGGCTATGCAGTATAAAAAAATAGCGGGTACCGCATTAGCATTAAGTGCAAAAACAAGGGCGCATTTACACAAAAACTACGGGCACCCGCTTAATACTAAAAGGGGCAAAATATATAATAATGCTTGTTCTACTCAATACAAGTTTCGTTGCCTGTAATACCTTTATAGTTGTTAGCGCTAAGTGTTTTCATATCGTTTTAATTTTAGGCAAATGTAACGGTGCGTGGTATAGGTATTCATCCAACTTTTTTTAATAAATCGGAGTTCTAACACTTTAATATACATGGTAAACTATGCCATTACCCGCATGCCATTAACTTTGCTGCATTATGCGTAAACAAGATTATTTATTACATCTTATACATTCACTTTCGCCCAGCGAGAAAAGGTATTTTAAAGTTTTTTGCCAAAGCCAGGCTGGTGGCAAGCAGTACCTGCGTTTGTTTACCGCACTCGAAAAATCGGGCACCTATAACAGTGCAGCTTTAGCTAAGGCTTTAAATACAACTACCGAAAACTTAGCGCACGAAAAAGATTATTTGCAAGAGGTATTACTGCGCAATTTGCGGATGTTTCATGAAGATACTTTTTTAGAAAGCAGGTTAATGGCCGACTTTTTAGAAGCAGATCTGCTTTATCGGAAAGGTATGTCTACCTACTCTATTAGCAAAGCCGAAAAAACACTTGATAAGGCATTAAAGTACGAACGTTTTGGTTTGGCATTAAATCTTACAAGGTTGCTGTCATATTGTTACAGCCAGATAGGAGATTTTGATTTAGTGCAAAAAATGAATGCGCACGAAAGTTTACTGCTTGCAAGTGCAACTGAATATTTAGAAATGATACACCTGCGCGATAGGTTTATGCCGGTGGTAACTAACCGTAAAGGTTATGAAACACTGCAAGATGTAGGTAAGCACCCTTTATTTAAAAAAGAATCCAAACAATTAAAAAGCTGGTTAGCGCAACACTGCCAATCCGAAATAGGCTTATTTTATTACCAATATATAAAGCCCGATGCCCAAAAAGCTTTGGAAAATGCTCAAAACCAAATAATACTTTTTAAACAAGCGCCGCATTTTAAAGTTATTATACCTTCGGCGTATTACAGTGCATTTTCAAAAATATGTGTTAGGCATTATGGCATGGGTAATTACCGCGAGGCCCTGCAATATGCCAATCAGCTTATTGATGAAACACAAAAGCCGGTTACAGGCATATCGGCATCGGTTACCGAACGCTACAATATATTTGGTAAAGGCACTAAAATGACATTGCTTTCGCTGCTGCACCTGTTTACCGAGGCACGCACCTTCGGGCAACAAGTTTATAAAGCTTGCGATAGCATGGCAAAGGGCGACCGCCTTACTTTTTTGTTCGATTATGGCCTCTCGCTTTTTCATACCGCCGATTATGACGGATGCCATAAGCAGCTTACGCTTTTAATGGATGAAAAAACCAAAGAGAGGATAGATATACAACTATACGCCCGTGTGTTATTTATAATGCTGCAATTGCAACTTAAAAATTACAGCATTATACCTTACCAGGCAAAAAACCTGCGCCGATGGCAAAAGCGCACTAAAGCCGATGCAACGGGTATAAAAGAATTGATAGGCTGGCTTGAAAAGTTGGGTAAGGCAGGCACCCTAAACCAGCTTACAAGCACCTTTGCCGACTTTAAGAATGAGTTGCAATTGGATATATTAAAAGAGCTAACCAATGAATTGGCTTTAGATAAATGGGAATTAAAAGAGAGGAGAAGGTAGCAGGTTATTACTTTATGTATAGGCTACTTGGCTGAAATGCAGCATTATTTGCCTCAAAAACAGACTAATACCATATATTTTGCTTTAAAATTGGCTAAATACGTGTGTAGTTTTCATTTTCCATCTTTTTCCATTTAATTTGCCCACCTTTTTAGTAAAAAAGAATCATTAGTTAAAATTATATTTCAATGGCAGTAATCGGAAAGATACGTCAACGTTCAGGGCTACTAATTGGCATCATCGGTGCTTCTATTGTAGGCTTTTTAGTTATGGATGCTACTAACTCGCAATTTAGCGTGTTACGTGGCCGTAAAGATTCAGTTGGTAAAGTAAACGGCGAAAAAATAGGCATTCAGGAATTTGAGAAAAAATACGAGGAAAACGTAAAAACTCAGGAAAGCCAAATGCAGGGCCAGGGGGTTACTGAAGATATGCGCAACTACCTGCGTAATATGACTTGGGACCAAATGGTTGATGAGGTTATATTTAAACGCATATACAATAAGCTTGGCCTTACTGTTACACCTGCCGAAATGAGCGAATTAGCCACAGGCGAAAATGTACACCCATATATTAAGCAAAACTTCAGCAATCCGCAAACCGGGCAGTTCGATCCCAATGTAGTGCGTAATTACTTACAGAACTTGGACAAAGATGCCCCAAATACCGAACCCGGCAGCAACCGTAAACAATGGATGCGCTTTGAAGAAAGCATGATGAAGGACCAGTACCAAAAAAAGTACGATAACCTGATAAGCAAAGCTTTAATTGTGCCAACCTGGCAAGCCGAAATGGTTTATACCGATGCTACCCGTACCGTCGATTTTAAATTTGTACAAGTACCATATACCGATGTTGCCGATGCTGATGTAAAAGTAACCGACGAAGATTTACAAAAATACATGAGCGAGCACAGCGCCGCTTTTAAAAGCGATGTTGAAAGCCGCAAAATTCAATTCGTAACTTTTGATATTGCTGCTTCGCCGGGCGATTCGGCTGCCATACTTAGCCAGTTAGAAGAAAAACGCGAAGAGTTTGCAAAAGGCGCCACCGTTTCTGATGATTCATTATTTGTAAAAATATATTCCGAAACACCTTTCGATGAAGTTTACTATACCAACGATAAATTGGTTTCACCGGTAAAGGATTCATTATTTAACTTACCTGTAAAAACTTTAGTAGGCCCTTATGTTGATGGCAACCAATTTAAATTGGCCAAAATCAGCGACCGGAAAATGCTTTCCGATTCGGTACGCGTACGCGAAATAACCATTTCGTTTGCAGGTATTACTACGCAGGAACAGGCACAAGCCAAATATTTATTAGTGGATAGTATTGTAAAACAAATCGATTCGTTGGGCGGCAACTTTGCAGCCTTTGCGGCAGCTTTTTCCGATGATGCTATCAGCAAGGTAAAAGGCGGTGATATTGGATGGGTTAAACAAGGCGAAAAAGAACCCGAATACAACAATATACTTTTTTACCGTGGTAAAAAAGGTAAAACATACCGTACCATATCGCAGCAACAAAATGCTATCCACATGTTTCAAATAGTGGAAGAAAAGCCTTCGAAAGTGGGTGTATTAGTTACTTATTTTAGCCGCGAAATAATACCAAGCCCCGAAACCGAAAAGAATATTTATAGTGTTGCATCGGGTTTTGATGCCGATAACCAAAGCGAAGCCAAGTTTAAAGAAGCGGCTAAAAAGCTGAATGTAAAAACTGTTGCCGATTTGCACGAAGACATGTTTAACATTAACGGCTTAGGTACATCGCGCGATATAGTTAAATGGGCTTTTAAAGCTAAAAAAGGCGATGTATCGGTAGTTTATACCGTAGGCAATAAACACGTAGTTGCCATGCTGGAAGAGATAACACCTAAAGGCCTTAAACCACTTGATGCTGTGCGCGAGCAGGTAAAAGCATTAGTAGTGCGCGAAAAGAAATACGAAATACTTGCTAAAAAAATTGAAGCCGCCAACGCATCAAGTATCGATGATTTAGCGGGTAAATTAGGCAAACCTGCAGCACAGGTTGATAATTCATCATTTGCAAGCCCAAGCATGAATGGCTACTACGAACCAAACGTGGTAGCAGCGGCGCTTAACTCACCAGTTGGCAAAGTATCTAAACCAATTAAAGGCAGCAATGGCGCCTATGCAGTGCAAACCATAGCTGTGCACGAACCCGCCAAAGCTACTGATGTTGCCGCTTATGGCATGTCGCTTAAACCACGTGTGGAAGGCAAAGCCCGTAACGCATCTGATGTACAAAAGAAACTTGCTGATATAGAAGATAACCGTTCGGTATTCTTTTAGTCCTTAATTTTTTATAAAACAACAAACCCTGCTGCATAAGCGGGGTTTGTTGTTTTATAATGGGGTGCAATTAGTTAATGGCTTGTTAATGTTATGGATTAGCAATAACTAAAGCGTCTAAACTTGTGTATTTTGCAGGCTTGTTTTCTCACTGCCGAATTGAGATTACTTTTACACTATAAACTAATATTATGTTCTATCGCCATTGGTTGATTATTGCTGTCTTATGCACCGTTGCGTCGTGTTCATCAACCCATAAAATAGCTAAAGATAAAGCTGGTGTAACCGTTGATTTAGATACCCTGCAGGTAACCGCCTCGCGTAATAACCCATACCGTGCCAGCGCCACTAAAAACTTCGATCTGCTGCATACCAAGCTCGAAGTAAGTTTTAATTACGATAAGCAATATATGTATGGTAAGGCTACGCTTACTTTAAAACCCCACTTCTATCCGCAAACCACATTAGTGCTCGATGCTAAGCAATTTGATATTTTAGAAATAAGTGCACTTAAGGATAACGATTTACGCATACCCTTAAACTTTACTTACGATTCAACGGAGCTAACCATACAGCTCGACAAACCATATACCGCCGATGAAAAATTAAACCTGTTTATATACTACACCGCCAAACCTAACGAGCGCAAAACCACCGGCAGCGCAGCTATTACTGAAGATAAGGGCCTGTACTTTATTAACCCCGATGGCCGCGATACCACCAAGCCCATACAAATATGGACACAAGGCGAAACCGAAAGTAATAGCTGTTGGTTTCCTACTATTGATAAGCCCAACCAAAAAGCTACCGACGAAATATATATAACGCATTTAAAAAAATACGTATCGCTATCAAACGGTACATTGGTATATAGTAAAGATAATGGCGATAGCACAGTTACCGATTACTGGAAAATGAATTTGCCGCATGCCCCTTATTTGGTAATGATGGCAATAGGCGATTTTGCTATAATTAAAGACCGCTGGCGCGATATACCCGTAAACTATTATGTTGAGCCAAAGTACGCCGGTGTGGCAAAACAAATATTTGGCAACACGCCCGAAATGATTGAGTTTTTCTCGCAAAAGCTGGGCTTCGATTACCCTTGGCCTAAGTACTCGCAGGTAGTAGTGCGCGATTATGTAAGCGGTGCTATGGAAAACACATCAGCTACTTTACACGGCGAATTTATACAGCGCAACAGCCGCGAGTTAATTGATGAAACTTATGAAGACGTTATTAGCCATGAATTATTCCACCAATGGTTTGGCGATTTGGTAACTACCGAAAGCTGGAGCAATACCCCGCTTAACGAATCGTTTGCCACCTATGGCGAATACCTGTGGAACGAATATAAATATGGCCGCGAAGAAGCCGATTTTAAGCAATACGGCAACTACAACAATTACATGCAGGAGGCTAAGGAAAAGAATGTGGACCTGATACGTTATTACTACGATAACAGGGAGGACATGTTCGATAGGCATAGCTACGATAAAGGCGGAATGATTTTACATTATTTGCGTTATACAGTAGGCGATGAGGCATTTTTCAAATCGCTTGAGTTATATCTTAAAGCCAATCAATTTAAGCCGGTTGAAGTACACCAGTTGCGTTTGGCTTTTGAAGAAGTAACCGGCCGCGATATGAACTGGTTTTTTAATGAATGGTTTTTAAACAGTGGCCACCCCGTATTAGATATTAAGTACACCTACAACGCCGATAGCGTATACGTAACCATTAGCCAAAAACATAACACCGATAAATATTTGTTGTACACCTTGCCTATGCAGGTTGATGTGTACTATGGCAGCAATGTGCAACACAATAACATTGAGCTGAAAAAGAACACCGAAACTTTTGCATTTAAAGCGCTTGGCAAGCCCGACTTAATCGATGCCGATGCAACCCGCGTTGTACTTTGCGAAAAAACCGAGAATAAAACAACTGATGATTACATATACCAATACCTGCATGCGCCATTATATGTGCAACAAACCGAAGCATTGCACAAAATAGCAGAGGCACAAAAAGAAAACCCGGCAGCTAAAGCCATTTTAATAAAAGCATTGAACGATAAATTTTTCGATATCCGCCAATTTGCAATTACTGAATTAGATATACCTAAAACCGATAACGATTCCATACTGGCTATGCTGCAAACGTTAGCCACCACCGATAAAAACAGCCATGTACGTATGGCAGCCATTGAGGTATTATCTAAAACAAGTGTGGCTTCTAAATATACCTCAGTATTTCAGCAACTAACAGCCGATAGTTCGTATGGCGTGGCATCAGCTGCTATTGAGGCCTTGGTTGATGCCGATTCCGAAAAGGCAATGGCTGTTGCTAAAACCTTTGAAACTGATGATAACCCCGAAATTACAGCTTCGGTAGCTTCGGTATATGCTAAAGAAGGTGGCGCCGAGTACGATAACTATTTTCAGCATAAGCTGCACACATCAACGGGTGTAACTAAGTATTACCTGTTTTACTACTACGCCAATTTTTTAACCCGCATGGATAAAAACGTGGCAACGGGTGGCATTAACTTTATTGAAAATGAAGGCGAAGCAGTTGCCGGCCAACATTTTCAGTTAGGCGCTGCAAAGGGGGCGCTAAAGCGGATTAGCAAAATTTTTGATGAGAAGAAAAAGAAAGCAAAGTCCGAAAGGGGGAAAGAAGATGGCCAAACAGCTAAACTTGAACTGGAAGAAAAAGTAAGCAACTACGATTTTATTATCAGTACCGCTAACGATGCACTTAATAAATTAAACAGCGCAACTGCGCCTAAGTAGGTTACGATTTTTTACTAACCGCATCTAAGCGTATAGGTGGGTATATGCGTATTATACCATCTTTAGTTTGCAGCTTTAGGCGGTACCATACATCGGTATTACCGGGGTACGGGTAGGTGTCTTTACGTACCAACTGCATTTTTTTAGCCTTTACATCATCGTATGTAGCGTATTTACATTGGCTGAAACTTACATCAAAATTGGCCTTGCGTTCAATGGTTAACGATTCAAAAGTTATTGAATCGCTAAACGACATGTACAAAACAATTTCGCCCTTCTCGCGCACCACTTTCATTATTACATCACTATCCGATGATATAAAAACGTTATCAGCCTGCGCCTTAGCCGCAAAGCTTAACATTACCATTAATGCACTAAGTACAAGTATTTTTATTGCTGTATGCCTGCTATCCTTACCCATAACTATTGCAAATATAAGTTTGTTATTCTATTGCCTATATAACGGCTGATTAATGTCATTAACCGCTATATTTGGAATATGAAAGAACTATTGCTTTTACACGGCGCCCTTGGCAGTAAAGACCAATTTGCCGACTTAGAAATAGCCTTGGCTGATAAATACAAAATCCATACCATCAATTTTTCGGGCCACGGGCGCAGGCCAAGCCACCACCATGCTTTTACTATACAAAACCTTGCACACGAGGTACTTGATTGGATGAACGAGCATTACATACAAACCATTGATATATTCGGGTACAGCATGGGCGGCTATGTAGCGCTTTGGTTGGCGCGCTTTTACCCTGATAGGGTAGGCAAAATATTAACCTTGGGCACCAAACTAAAATGGAATGATGAAGAGGCCGAAAAGGAAGTTAAAATGCTGAACCCCGAGGTAATAGTTGAAAAAGTACCTGCCTTTGCCCAAAACCTTGCCGAAAGGCACGGCGAGCACGAATGGAAAAGTATGGTAACCAAAACGGCCCTGATGATGAAAGACTTGGCACACACCCATTTAACCGAACAGGATTTTATTAAAATAGAAAGCCCTGTTTTGCTGTGCCGCGGAGAAAACGATAATATGGTAACCTTCGATGAAACAGAATACACCACGCGCATGATAAAAAATGGCGGGCATAAAACACTTACCGGTGTGCCCCATCCTTTCGAAAAAGTGCCGCTGCAAATAATACAAACCGAAATAGAAAGCTTTTTTGCTTAAGCCTATTTACCGGCCTCAACAAACTGCTTGCTAAGTGGTGTGTTGTGTTCAAGGTCTTTTTTAATATCATCGGGTAGCGGGTAGTCATCAAGCGGGCCGTAGTTATCCCAAAACTTACTATCGTACTTATAATGGTTTACGTACAGCTCGCTCATTGATTCGAAACCCTTTAACTGTGCACCCACGTTATCGGTTTCATAGTCATCAAAAAACAGGTCGAAATTTTCTTCCACTACAAATAACACGGCCTTAGTTTCCATATTAATTACGTGGTGGTTATAAGTACGCCTTATTGAGCTAACCACATATTTGCCATTAAACTTTTTAGTTTCAATCACATCTTTTTCATTCACCAATTTCCAACGGCTTTCATTGGCATAGCGGGTTTTTACATAGTAAGGGTTCGGAAATTTTTCAATTTCCATGCGTGTAATGGCAAAGGTTTCTTTATCCACCCATACCTTTGCCTGCTCAAGCGTTACGCTGCTGCTTTCTTTATATTGCAAGCTAATTACATATTCAGTTTCGGTACCCTCGCCCGAAAACTTAGGCGAGTAAAAATCAATTTTTTTAGGATCCAGAAAATTACTGCGGTTGTAGCTATAAGGGTTCTCTTTCAGCAAATCAGCTAAGTGGTCGCCGTGGTTATGCGCATCGGGTGTGCTTTCATAATTTTCGCTGCGCCTTTCGTGGTTTATTTTTACTAATTCATGAAAAGCATATTTATAAGGGCTTTTAGTATTAAAGGCAACGCTTGCATCGGCTTCAATAAGGTACACAAATTTACCATCCTGCTTGTGGTATTGGCGGTAAAGGCCCGTAGCAATTAATGAATCGAAGAAAAAGTTTTTACGCATATTTTCAATAGCCTTAAGCATAATACCTTTGGCGCTGATAGCTACAATTACGGCTTCGTCTTTAGTTTCAACCTGCATGCCTAAATATATGCGCAGGGTATCGGTAGTTTGGTATTTGGTTATCGAAACCATAGTGGGCAAGTAACCTACAAACGATGCCTTTAACGAATCTTTTAAATTGGTTTTAGGCATAGGCAATTCAAAATATCCATTGTCCTCGGTTAACGCACCCAATTGCGAATTTTTTATTTGTACCGCCGAAAGCGATAAGGGCTCCTTGGTATCAGCATCAAAAACAAAGCCTTTAAGCAATATATTCTCTTGTGCTTTAGCTGCCGGCATTATGGCAAATAATATAAATAGGATTGCAGTTGCTTTTCTCATACGCTCAAATCTATTAAATAAACGTTGTTATTGTAAAATAGGTATAAACAAAGCAGGTGCCAAATAAAAAAGGCCGATGTAATTTACATCGGCCTTAAAAAAAGGAGCCCAGCAAGAGCTAATGAAACTATTTGTTTTTAACCAGTTTAACTATTTTTTTACTTGTGTTGCTTGTTAAGCTAAGTTGGTAAACACCTGCGCTGTTATTGCTCAGGTTTATATCAATTTGATTACTGCCCTTTACGGCGGCTATATTTTTACTTATAATAACACGGCCTTGCATATCGGTTAGTATCATTTTCATATCGGCATTGTTACCTGCTGTAAAGCGTACTACTGTTTTATCGGTAACCGGGTTAGGGAAAACCCCATCTAAAGTAATGTTGCCTATTTCGTTAATACCTGTTATGGCGCTGGTACTGTTAATGCTTACATCTACATTATCCATAGTTGGGTTATTAGCCGTAAGTGTTACATAAGCGGGTTGCGGTGTTTTGCCAATAGCTTCGGCATACACTTTGTAAGTGCCCAATGCTAAGTTGCTAAATGTATAATGCCCGCCCGCATCGGTATAAGTATAAGCTACCGGCACATCATTATCGGTAACAAGGTTTATTTGCACATGGCCTAATGGGTCGCCTACACCGCGGTGGTTATTAGTACCACTACCCGCAGTAAGCCCCGCCCCCTGCGATACCCAGCCGCCTACAAAGCCCGGACCGCCTGTATTGGTACCTGCTACAAGGCTTATGTTTATACCGCTTAAATCGCCCGTAAGGGTAAGTGGTGTGGCATCGGCCCAGTTAAGTTCATCGCCATAATAGGTAGGTAGGTAATTGGCATATCCGGCATCGGTACTGCGCAATGCTACTTTAATGTAACGTATGTTTGATTGACCCGCATAAAAAATATTGTTGAATGCGAATGAATCGGGGCAAGCTAATCCTATCGAATCATTGCCTACCACTATGGAATCAATAAGCGTTAAATAGCTTGATGAATCAACCCCGATAAGATAAACTGTATATTTACAGGCAGCATCAGCCCCCTCGTTAACGTGTCCGCTTAAACGCCATATCTGGTATTGGTTTTGAATATTAATATTTTGACAAAGTGTATCGCCGCAACCATTGCCATATACAGCTAAGCATACATTGTAATTGCCATCGGCAGCAAAATGGTGTGTTGGCGAGAAATCCGTTGAAGGTATAGTGCCATCACTAAAGCTCCATATCACGTTGTGCATATAGGTAGTGCTGTCTTGTAAATAAAAAGTAACGTATGAACCATCATTCGATACAGAATAATTCCACGAAGCGTTGCATGGGGTAAGTAAAGTATCTGTAATTATTACCGTATCAATAAGGGTATGCGTACATCCATTGGGCAGCGTTACATCAACCGTTGCTGTAAATATGCCTGTAGTATCATAATATACAAGCGGGTTTTGGCCAACAATTGAATCTGATATACTACCCGGAAAACTCCACACTAAGTCCCAATCCGAATGGGCGCCCTGTAATGCGTATGTTACCGAGTTATGATAAATGTTATGTGCAATACTTCCCACGCTGCAAATATCTACACTTACACTATCGCAAAGCTGGCCGCTGCAGTTTAAGGTTTGATAAGTAAAACATGCGTAGTAAGTACCGTTAGTGATATATGTATGTGTTTCGTTTTGGTTATTAGAAGTTTGTCCATCGCCAAAATCCCACTCAAAGTTATTGGTACTTGAAAATGAATCAAGCACTTGCCCGTTAAATGAATACAAACCACCGTATAAATCGCTTATAGTTTGGCCGGCATGGCAATTAAAAGAATCAACTACTATTGTTTGGCACATAGTATCGTTACACCCTGTTGATGAGGTGTATAGGCATACTTGGTAAGTTCCCGGATTGCTGTATACATGATACGTTGCCGCATTGCTTGAGGTTTGTCCATCGCCAAAATACCAAGTGTATTGTACATTAGTAGTATCGTTCAGCGGATTGAAAACCGAAGTAAGGCCCGCTAAGTAGTTATACCAACCTGCATAGCATGGCGAAGCAGGAATCGTTACATTGATGGAATCGATGATTGAGGTACAGCCTTGGCCATTTGTAACATAAAGTGAAGCAGCATAATTACCCGGCGCCGAATAGTGTACGGTTGGCGAAGACACGGTTGATGAAGAAATATTGCCACCCGAAGTAAAACTCCAACTGTAGTTCCAATCTGGTTGCCCATTACTAACTGAATAGGTAGCATCATTGCCATTTACGCTTACCTGTAAATTGGGAGTAATGGTACATGGGGCCGAGTAAGTAACCGAATCGCAATAGCTTGCACTGCAAGTATCGCCTGTAAAGTTTAAGCACACCAAATACGTACCGGGGTTAGCATAGGTATGTAATACATAAACTCCGGTATCAGTACCTCCGTCGCCAAAATTCCACGCATACGTTGCATTTAATGTATCGGGCGATGTGGTATTAGCATAAAAGGAATGCAAGCCACCCGAATAGGCGTTAGGTGTAAAGTTAACAGCACACTGTGCCCGTAATTGCATAGTGCCCAATGTGGCAACTATTACAAGTAGAAAGAATTTTAATGTTTTCATAGCATTTATTATTTGTACTGCAAAGATGTATCAACACAAGCGCCATTGCAAGCTATAATATGGGTAATCTTACATACCAAATTGGCTTGCCATGCAGTAAGCAAAGGTGATTAACATTATAATTTCTTACACAGATAGACTTAATTTTTTAACTAACCAACCGCTATATTTTATCAATTCCGAATCTTCAGCCGCCGGTTTTTCGTCGGCTTTAAGCAGGGTTTTAATCTTTTTCTGTATAGCGGCATCTCGCTTGTAATTAGGGCTTGCCAGCATAGCTGTTATTAGTTGTAGTATTTCGGCATCCATGCCAAAAGTTTTCTGTTTCAATAAAGGCGCATGGTCCTTTTTTACCTGCTCAATACGTTTATTTAAATCATCCGTATCCCCCGATTCGAAAGTTATAATCAGTTCGCTTATTTCAACCTTAAGTTTAAATGCCTCATCCGCATTCTCATACTGGTCGCTTATATATAACCGCACTAAACTTTTAAGGGCTTCTTTATACTTACCCAAATCATACAGTAAGCCTGCACGGTTTAAAAATATAAAGGTATCGTAGTAGTAGTTTTTCTTCTTGCGCATTTCTCGTTCAAACTGGGTCAGGTAATCCAGCGCATGCTCGGGGTTTAGTTCGGCATTATTTACCATCAGCAAATTGTAGAAAAAGAACAAATACCTATCGTAATGTAACTTGCCGTAAGCCTCAATTTCAGTACCTAATAGCTTGGTATACGCTAACGATTCTTTGTACTTTTTGTTTTTATACAACGCATTGGCACAGTAAGTAAGCATTTGCAGTTTAAGCTCATGGTTGTTTTTATCAAACCATTTTTCACGCTCAAAAAGTTGGTAGCTGTTAGCCACTAAAGTTTCAAGCTCGGTATAATTATGTTGTTGCAGCAGCACCTGGCTAAGTGCTCGGTAAATGCGGGTTTGCAGGCTTTTGCTAAAGTGCGATGTAGTTTGTGCGGCTATGCCTTTGGCAGTTTCGCTTAAGCGGTGCAATAGTACTTTATCCGTACGCCCAAAATTCTGGCTCAACTTTAACCTGTACGAAACATCGGCCAGGCTGTTATCCAATTCGCGCAGTTGCGATACTAATTGTGCATTGGCCTTACGCTTGGCAATATACGGCTGCGGGTTTATTTCAACTATGTGGAACGATAACCGTATAAAGTTATCGTACACATTATCCAGTAACTCATAGTTTTCAATTTGCAGCGCAATACGCTCAGCTTTTTTTAAATAGTAGAGGCAGGTTTTGTATAAATTTTTCGAGAAATAGATATGGAACAAAGCGGTATAATGAAGTAGTTCCAGTAAAGGCGTTTTGTGCGTGTATAGGCGTGTAAGTCCATCACCTATATCTTCAATAACCCTGTTTTTTAAACGGTAGTAGGGGTTTTTATCTGCAATATCATAACCTAACTGTTTTACAATATCATCTTCATTAAACTTATCGCCTGCTTTGCGGGTGGTGTTTAATAATATGTAATCTTTGCGTTTCATGTCGCCATCAACAGTATAAATGGTATTTAAATAACGCAATTCATCTTTACTTAACCGTTCTACTATTTGGTTTAACACATCCATTTAAGCTCATTTTAAGCGTGTAAGATAAAAATGAAAAATTTAAACTTAGTATGACATATAGTTTTATATTTAAAAAAATGTTCACCATGAGGTTTGTAAGAAACATACTTGCGCTATTTATTTTCACCTTACTGCTTAACCAAGCCAATGCACAACAGGTTAGGTTGGTTAGTCAAGTTACTTTCCCTCCAACCATAAATGCATTGGGGCAGTCCGATACATTTGGTATAGCCATTATAAATGCCGATACAATCGATTTTAACGGTAATTTGGTTTTTAATTATACTATTAACGGTACGCTTTATACTGTATCAAACGATACAAGCGGTATTGGGTTCGATAGTATAAACTCTTTGTTTTTGGCAGCCGGCGATAGCATTCACCGAACTCTTAGCGTGCACGCCACAACGCCAAAATTTCAAACCGGGCCATCGGTAGTAGTTATATGGCCTATAGTTCCATTTAACGATACCGCGGTAATTGTGCGAGACTCAGCCAAGTTTACAATCAATATCATCAGCAATGGTATTAATGAATTGGCTAATGGTAAATTATACTACAATAATCGCCAAATTTGGCTGCAAAACAATAGCGAAATTTATCTTAACCGCGTAAGAATTATCGATATTACCGGCAGAACGGTATTTAGTGCCGATGCCTATAATAACAGGCTGCCAATACCTGATATGCCGGCGGGCATATACGTAGCTGAAGCTGTTTTAAGTAACAATTATACAGCACGGCTTAAGTTTATTTATCAAAACGGGCAGTAGTTGTTATTACGCCGCTGTAAGGTAATAATATAAGCTTACCCTCGCTGGTTTGCATATAATCTTCGCAGCTATACAATAAGCCGTTTTCACCTACACTTACATTTAGCAATTGTTGGTGTTTACCCATATTAATAAACACCCAAACTTTCTCCCCTTTATAACTGCGCGAATACCCCAATACATTTTTAGGTAATTGGTGCGCATCTACTAATTCAATGCTTCCGTGTGTAAGCGGCATTTGCTTATTACGCACAGCCAATATTCTGCGCAAATGGTTTAATAGCGAGTTACTGTCTGCTTCTTCATTGGCAACATTCACAGTTTTATAATCGGGGTTTACAGGCAACCAGGGTTTTGCCCTATCGGTGGTAAAACCTGCATACGCAGTACTATCCCACTGCATGGGGGTACGTACCTCGTCGCGGTTAAGGGTTTCGCCACTCATATCAACTAAAAAACGTGGTATTTTATATTTACGTGGTATAGGGTCCAGCGCATCTTTAAATTTAATGCGCCCGTCTGTCATACCAATTTCCTCGCCGTAATACATGCAGGGCACGCCGCGCACGGTAAGCTGAAATAATTGCAAAAGTTTAGCCTTTCGCACATCATTATTAATGCGCTTTATACTGCGGCGCCTGTCGTGGTTGCTAAAACAATATACAGGTGTAAATGGCTCGGTAAAATCAGCTTCTACGCCACTAACTAATTTGTAAAAGTATGATGCCTTAAACTTAAATGCCAGCATCTCGAAATTAAATACCAAACCCAGCCCATCGTTCTTATCGGTACCCATAAAATCGCGGATGGTACTGTGGTTACCGCTTACTTCGCCCAGCAATATTTTCTCGCCATATTCATTGCATACTGCGCGTAATTCCTTAGCAAACTGTTTGCTTTCGGGCCGGTTAAGGTTATAAATAGCTTTCTGAAAAAATCCCGATGGGTCGGTTTCAGTTGGTATTGCTTTACTCGAGTGCGGGTTGTTTCTAAACTCGGCATCTTTATATATCACGTTAAATATATCAAGCCTAAAACCATCAACGCCTTTCTTTAGCCAAAACCTAACGGTATTTAGCATAGTATCCTTTACCGCAGGGTTGCGGTAATTTAAATCGGGCTGAAACGGCAAAAAACTGGCCCAGTAATATTGGTTGCGCTCCTTTACATAATGCCACCCACTTCCACCGGTCATGCTTTTCCAGTTATTAGGCTTGTCGCGCCAAATATACCAGTCTGCCTTTTCATTTGTTTTCGATGATGAAGATTCCTTAAACCAAGTATGCTGTACCGAGGTATGGTTCATTACCATATCAAAAACCATTTTCATTCCCCGCTTATGTACTTCGGCTATTAGTTGTTCTACATCGGCCATAGTGCCGTATTCGGGGGCTATATCGGTGTAGTCGCTTATATCGTACCCAAAATCCTGCTGCGGGCTTTTAAAAAACGGCGAACACCAAATAGCGCCGTATCCTAAACTTTGTATGTAATCCAGCTTTTGTATTATACCTTGTATATCACCAATGCCATCGCCGTTACTATCGTTAAACGAGCGCGGGTATATTTGATAGATGGATGTTGCATGATACCACGGCATAGGCGATTGTATGGGCATAGCTTGCTGCGAGTAAGTGGTTGCGTAAATAAAAATAAACAGTAGCAGGTATAATTTGTTCATTGAGATTTAAGAAGCTTTTAGAAATCAGTAGAAAAATAGTATACGAATCAAAATTTGCTCGCTTAGGCACTCCCCTTTCCTAAATTAACAGAGGGGTAGGGGGTGAGGTCTAAAAAAACCATATACAGAATATCAATAAATTTTCTTCATCCAACTTTTTAAAAAAGGTCTCCTTGCTCGTTCAACAAATTCGGCGGATTCAGTTTCAATTTACATTTTTTGTTTAGCTTATCTATCATATATGCGCTTAACTCGGGCGAGTATAACTCATCGTGTTGGTGTATAAAAAAGTACAATGTTTTCAATCCTCCGTTCAGCCATTCATCAATCCGCTCTATCCAGTCATCAATACGCTCGTAATCGGTTTTATGCAGGCTATTGCCCACAAAGCGTATAAAAGCGGTGGGGGTGGTAAGTTTCATGTGCATTACATCGCGGCGCCCGCTGGTATCGGTTATTACCGTACTTATACCTAACTCTTGTAGTAACTGGTACATATCATGCATCTCAGGGGTGTCTAAAAACCAATCAGGGTGCCTAAACTCAATAGCCGCATCAAAGCTGCGTGGCAAACTGCGCAGGTACGTTTCAATACTATCAAAATGTTTGGGCGAAAAGCGGTCATCCAATTGTATAAACGAGGTACCTAACTTTTTACCAAAAACGCTATAAGTATCTAACAACGCATCGGTTTCGCGCTCTGCATTTTTAAGTCGGCGTATGTGGGTTATAATATTTGTAAACTTGGGGCAGAACCTAAAGTCATCATCAGCCATGCTTGCCCATTTTTCAACCGTAGGTTTCGGAAACAAACGGTAGAACATAGCATTCAACTCTATACAATTAAAATGCTTGGTGTAATGGGCCAAAAAATCGGCCTGCTTAGTACCCTTAGGGTATAACTTGCCAATCCAATCGGCCCGGCCCCACTTGGCACAACCTACATACACATGTGGCTTAGCTTGCTTTTTTAAACCCTTTAGTAATTGAGTAGTAATGGGTGCGTCGGGCGGCATGGTAAAGTCCACTTTGTTAACGTCTTCAACTCTTCCAAAATCCATAGGGCAAATATTTAGTACTAAGTAAACACAAAATTATTTAGTACACTTATTATCGCCATGGCCGATTATTAATTATGCCATATACTAACACTATGGGGAATAGTTGTTTAGCACAAAACAAATTTACCAATGTTCCCTGTACGCCGAACATTGTTCCTTAATAACAGAATATTAGTAAAAACAATTTGCATTAGCCCTAAGCCCAATACTATACTTAGCGCCAAAAGCAGATGGTGGTAATTATTTTTTTTAGCAAGAAACATTAAACATGATTAAATAAATGAATGAATAAGGTGGTTACATATTTTTTGTTAATGGCATTGATAATCAATAAAAACAGGGTGGTTACGGGGTTACAAAAATAAAAATGTAACCACCATAAAATAACATATAAAATACATGTTTATTAAAGGGCAACCGCTTTATTATTTCAATGCAGTAGGCATCGTGTTACAATGTATTTATTCCTAAGTTAGCAGCATGAAAAAATGGAATTTTTACAGCGGCCCTGCCATATTGCCGAACGTGGTACTGGAGCAAGCCGCTAATGCTATTGAAGATTTTGCAGGCACAGGCTTAAGTATTTTAGAGGTATCGCACCGCAGTAAGGAATTTGTACAGGTAATGGAAGAAGCGCGCGCCCTGGTAAAAGAATTATTACAACTGGATAATAGTTACGAAGTATTGTTTTTACATGGTGGTGCCTTATCGCAATTCCACATGGTGCCAATGAATTTGCTGAACGAAGGCGAAATAGCCTCGTACTTCGATACAGGCACTTGGGCGCAAGGCGCACTAAAAGAAGCCAGGCTTTTTGGTAACGTACAGGTAGCCTGCTCATCGGCCGATATGAATTATACTTATATACCTGCAACTTATAATATTGCCCCCAATTCCAAATACCTGCACATAACCAGTAACAATACTATTTATGGTACACAGCTATCAAGCAGTTACCTAAATACCTTAATGCAGCATACTGACGCCCCTTTGGTGTGCGATATGTCGTCAGATATTTTTTCAAGACAGTTAAATTTTAACCGCTTCGATTTAATATATGCAGGCGCACAAAAAAACATGGGCCCGGCAGGTACCACTCTGGTAGTTATAAAAAAAGATATACTGGGCAAAGTAAACCGCAGCATACCTAAAATGCTCGATTACCAAAAGCACATAGCCGCCGAAAGTATGCTCAATACCCCCTCGGTTTTTGCCGTATATGTATCGTGGCTAACTTTAAAATGGATAAAGCAACATACCATTAAAGCTTTAGAAGAGGCTAACATACGTAAGGCAACTAAACTTTATGCCGCTATTGATAATAGCAGTTTGTACAAGGGCACAGTAGCGCCCGATAGCCGCTCATTAATGAACGTTTGCTTTTTATTGAATGATAATACGTTGGATGATAAGTTTAATAAATACGCCGAAGCGCAGGGTATAATAGGTATTAAAGGCCACCGCAGCGTTGGCGGTTTCAGGGCATCTATATATAACGCAATGCCCGAAAACGGGGTAGATACCCTGATAGAAATAATGCAGGAGTTTGAGCGTACAGTCTAAAATGCTTGGCTCAGCGCCATGCTGCAAGTATTAAAACTTAAAATAAACAAACAGGCGCCCAAAGTTTTTGCTGTCGTTTTCAATGCGGTGGTACAGGGGCTTTATGTGGGGCAACTGTAAAAAGCGTTCTACTTTTTTGCGCAACTGCCCGCTACCCTTGCCCGGTATTATTTCCACCTCGCGTATTTTACAGTCAATAGCTTCTTCAAAAGCATCCTGTAATGCCTTATCTATCGCCTTGCTGTTGTTATATATATCGTGCAAATCAATTTTTATACGTGCCATATAGCAGTTTTGTATCAAGCAAACACTCCTCATCGGATGAATACCTGAGTAAACATAGTACAATTGCTAAAATTATTTATTTCTCACCCAATTCATCCGATGAGTATAATATGATGTTATGGCATTGTGATAAAAATTATATCTCCCAACTATTTCCAATCATACTCCGCTTATGCTATTATACTACCTTTGGCGCTTATGACCGATACAAATGAGGATTTCCCCTTAATAGCCAAAACTATATTTGGTTTAGAAGAAGTGCTGATGCACGAGCTTGGTAAGCTGGGTGCGCGAAATATTGAAAAACACAACCGTGCCGTTAGCTTTACAGGCGATAAAGGTTTAATTTATAAATGCAACCTGCACCTGCGTACTGCCTTACGCATTTTAGTGCCCATTATAAGTTTTGAAACCAACGACGAAAACGAATTATACGATAAGGTAAAAGAAATAGATTGGGAGCAATACATGGGTGTAGATGATACCCTTGCTATTGATACAGTACTAAACACAACCTTATTTACACACTCGCAATATGTATCGCAAAAAACGAAAGATGCTATTGCCGATAGGTTTAGGGAGAAATACTACAAGCGCCCCAGTGTTGATTTAGATAAACCCACCATACGCCTACACCTGCACATATACAACAACGTTTGCAATATTGCTTTGGATAGTAGCAGCGAAAGTTTGCACAAACGCGGCTACCGCGATAAAACCAATTTAGCGCCTATTAACGAGGTGCTGGCCGCAGGTTTAGTGTTGCTAAGCGGTTGGGATAAACGCAGCAATTTTATCGACCCCATGTGTGGCTCGGGCACTATACTTATCGAGGCTGCTTTAATAGCTGCCAATATACCTCCGGGTTATTATAAGGAAGATTTCGGGTTTATGCGCTGGCAACGTTTTTTGCCTTACGATGAACAACTATGGACAGCCATTTTCGATGCTGCATTGGAACGTATATCGCAAGAAACCCCAACCATTATTGGTGGCGAACTTTCGCATAACGTGGCACGCAAGGCTAAGGAAAATATTAAGCGCGCTAAAGTAGAAGACATTGTAACCATACGCGAGGGCGATATGCTAAATTTTGAAGCCCCGCCCGGCTATGGTGTAGTAGTTATCAATACACCATACGGCGAGCGTATGGATAAGGATAACATTAACGAACTTTATAAAAGCATGGGCGATACCTTTAAGAAAAACTTTACAGGTTACGATTGTTGGATTATTAGTTCAAATGCCGAGGCATTAAAAAACGTAGGCCTAAGGCCATCGCGAAAAATAGCAGTATATAACGGTCAGTTGGAGTGCAGGTTTATGAAGTACCAAATGTACAAAGGCACCAAAAAAATACACAAACTCAACAACGGCACCGATGATGAACAACCAACCGATGAGTCAACGGAGTCTTAATACCTCTTCCTAAAAAAATAATAAACAGTTTACGTACATCATGGTTATACAACTTATATGTCATCACAACCCATCATAAAAATCATAATAATCAGCATGCTATTGTATTTCAAAGTTTAAACAAAAAAGCGCTTGTAAAAATCCATAGCGTTTTTGCTCATTATCTTCTCAACCAATTGGTGCGGGGTATATTTAAACCAAAGGTCTTCCTGGTAGCGGTTATCTTCTAAGTACTGTATTAAGTCTTGCTGAAAGAAAGGCATTTTAGCTGCCGACTCGTACGGATCCATGTGGGTAATAGTACCATCAAAGTCCGAACCTAAGGCTACTACATCCCATGCCGATTTATCTTCAATAGCTTTTACTATTTGAAAAGCATTATCCCAAAACAACTTAGCGTACTCATTACGTTGCTTGCGGGTATCTGTCATTTCAGCAATGCGTTTTATAGTTAGCATACCACCCAAAATACCCCTATCCATCATTAAGCCAATTAAGCCCTTTGAGCGGTGGATAATGCGCGCTTCTTCGTTCGATATGTTAATGCTCCACCTGTGCAAACGGTGTTGCCTGTTTTTAGCGGCCACATCATTTTCGCGTATTGAACTGTCCATGGTGCTAAACCCGTTCATACCGCTATGGCTGCAAATAATAGGTATAATATCGGTAGGGTTTACGTAGTTATAGTTTTCAATAAAGTTGTAATACTCCTTACGCGCAGCTACGCTCATGTGCTTAATATCAATTATTACACGCTTGCCGTTTTCGCGGCTTAATAGTTGGCGTATTACATGCCAGCCGGCCTCGGTAATGCCTTTGTTTTTGCCTTTGTTTTGGTTTATTACGCTATTAATGGGCGGCTTAAAACTGGTAGCATGTCCGCTTAGGTGGTTCCAAAAGTGGTGCGCCAAATTGATGCTAAAGGGTGGCACCTTCCATTTTTTTACGGTTTGTATGTTGTGGGTCAGCATGTCTATCAACTCCTCTTGGCTTAGCTTTTCGCATAGCGTGTTGCCTGTGCCCAATACATGTGCGCCCTCTATTGCTAAAATACCAACCAATGTGTTTTTCGATTCCATTGCTTTTTCAAGCTCGGCGTAGTTATTTACCAATACAAATTTCCGTTTGCCATCGGGGCTTTTGCCTTGTGCTTTATATACAAAATCATATTCGGCTTGCAGGTCGGCAAAGTAATCATCGTGCTTTTTTAAGTGGGTAAGGCGTGGCCCGTCAAAGCCCGTAATTACTTCGTGCAGGGTGTTAATACGGTTTTTGCCCATTAGTATTTGAGGCACATTACGTAAGTGCAAAAATCCGCGCTCAATAGGATATAGCGACACGTTAAATACGCGCACATTACCTTCTGCCATAGTATCTAAGTTGCACTGCGATTCTTTTAATACACCTTTCGATCCATCATTAATGGTTTTGGCAAAAGGGCTGCTGATGCTGTGTTGCAGCTTTGGCCACATATCCACTTTAGGATCGGGGTGGCCCGAGTTAAACGATTTTAAATTAGGGTGACAATGTAAGTCGACAGTGAAGATTTCGTTGCTCATTTATATTCAGGGGTTTATTACATGACTGTTTGAACGCCAATATATTTTACATTTTAGCAAAATTTTCGCTATTCGGCTTCTTTATTTTTCAATGCCCTAATCATGGGGCCGTAAGTTAAGCCTTTGCAAAAGGCATCAATAGCTTGTGCTATGCGCTTGGCTTTGGTAGGGTCGGTTTTAGCGCTGTCAATCCATTTGCTAAAATACTTCTGCTCCGATCCTGATAATTTATTGTAGAAAAAATCCTTCGCCTTGGGTTCATCATCTAAGCAAGTTATCAGCTCTGCATTAAACTCAAAAGGGGCATCATCGGCTGTAATCTGTACATTTAGTTTAGCGCCTTTGCGTTTGCCCAAGGCTTTGCGCACATCGGCTTTAAGCGGCATTATAAAATTGCCTTCGCCCATTGGCAATAGCGCCACTTGCTTTATGGCAAGGTCATCTAACTTACCTTTTACCCTAAACGATTTTTTATTGCCGGGCTTTAACTTCTCAGCCATTTCCGCAGGCACTTCAATATAAGTCCAACCCGTTTTTTCGCCTTGCGTATCAAATTTTAGTATGGTGGTGGTGTACTTAATCATACCATTACAAGATATAAAATTTAAGGTTTTTACAAGCCCTACGCCCTCTAAAATCCTTAATCGGTTTATATTCGGTATATGCCACTCAATAACATAACCATACGCACCATACAATCCACCGATAACGCCGCGTTGGCAAGCATTATACGCAACAGCTTAGCCGAGTTTGGCGCTAACAAACCCGGTACCGTTTATTACGATGAAAGCACCGATAGCTTAAGCGATATTTTTACAACGCCCAAAAGCATTTACTATGTTGCCTTACAAAATGGCGAAGTATTAGGCGGAGGTGGCATATACCCTACACAAGGCTTAGGCGATAGCACTTGTGAGTTGGTAAAAATGTACTTATTGCCTAAAGCGCGGGGTATGGGCATAGGTGCATTGCTGTTACAAAATTGCGTTGACTTTGCATTAGCCCAAGGCTACAAAAATATATACATTGAAACCATGCCCGAGCTAAGCCGTGCAGTGCAGATTTATGAGCAATTAGGGTTTAAAAGATTAACCGCACCCTTAGGCCAAAGCGGGCATTTCGGCTGCGATATATGGATGCTTAAAAAAATAGCCGGTTAGCTACCGTATATCAGCTTAGCTATGTAAAACGTGCCTACACTACACGCCCCAGTTAGCACTGCACCCCATACCATATCAATAACTACAATACTAAGAGGCCATTTGGCAATGGTAGCCATATTGGTAAGGTCGTAAGTGGCATAGCATAAAAAGCCTAAAAATGCACCACGTATTATAGCAGTACTCAGGCTTTGCGCATCAATAGCAGGTAGTGCGGCAAAGTATAGTATGCCCAGTATGTATATTAAGTAAAAGGTAATGGCAGCAGGCCAGTTTACATCGGGGCTTAGTATAAACCCTAACTTTTCTTTGTACAGGTTTTTAGCTACCAGCCCAAGCCATGTAAGGTCAATAGCGAAAAAGAAAACCAGCGTAATAAGGTATAATACTATATAGGCGTACCATAATGTTTTGTTTATGTAACAAGTTAGCCATTTAATAGTTCAAAAGACATTCCATCAATTTTTATCAATCAATTGGGCATTATGGTTCACCTTTTTATTTTAGCTTCGGCTTTCGTAAGCTAACTATTTTACTAATTGAACTGATACTATGGGTCGCGCGTTTGAATATCGCAAGGAAAGAAAATTTAAAAGATGGGGTGCTATGGCTAAGGCCTTTACCCGCATAGGACGTGAAATTGCTATTTCGGTAAAAGAGGGCGGGCCTAACCCCGAAACCAACGCCCGCTTACGTGCTGCTATACAAAACAGCAAAGCCGCCAACATGCCTAAGGACCGCGTTGAGTCGGCTATTAAAAAAGCCAGCAGTAAAGAAGAAAAAGACTTTGAAGAAGTAACATACGAAGGTTACGCACCACACGGTGTTGCCATAGTTATTGATACGCAAACCGATAACCCCACACGCACCGTTGCCAACATGCGCAGCTACTTTAACAAGCTAAACGGATCGTTAGGTACTACAGGTTCGGTTGATTATATGTTTCAGAAAAAAGCCGTGTTTAAATTTGCCAAAGGCAGTTGGGATTTAGAGGAACTGGAATTTGAATTAATCGACCACGGCTTAATAGAATTACAGGCAGAAGATGATGTAGTAATAGCCTATGGCAACTTTGTTGATTTTGGCAGGCTATCGAAAGCCATTGAAGAAAAAGGGATTGAAATAACCGAAACCACTTACGAAAAGATACCTGATTTTTACAAAGAGGGTTTAAGCGACGAAGAAGCGGAAGAAGTTATTAAGCTAATTGAAAAGTTTGAGGAAGACGACGACGTAAACCACGTGTTCCACAATATGAAATAAATATATTACTCAGAGGATTTGGGGGGATGAATCAAAAATAATATCATCACTAATCCGATATTGAATAACTACTCCCTTCTCCCTTGGGGAGAAGGGTCGGGGATGAGGGAATTACAGTACCACATAGCGAGTAATTTATATTACCCGCTTACTACAAATTCACCTCCGCGCCTATTTACGCTACCAAACTACAGCCCAGCCTTTGCGCCAAGCCAAGGCCGCCCCATTTCATTATTACATCATGGTTCCATTCAAACACAGGCCGCGCCATGGGCGATAGCAGGTTCATCCACCATTTATTGGTTTTTACGGTCCAGTTATATTTTACAATAGTATGTTGCGCATCGGCAGTAAAGTGCCATACCCCTACCCCATCCAGTTCCCCAAAAGCAATGCCCTCAATGCGCTTATGCATTTCCACAGCCACTACCTTCGATTGGAATGAAAGCGAATAAGGCAGGGCACTTTTAAATGTAAAGCGGCGCACACTACCTAAGCCAAACCTATCGCCCTTTTCAAGCTCGGCCACTTCTACCACACCCTTCCACCATTCGGGCCATTGATCGGTTTCCTCAATCTCCGCCCATACCCTTTCTAAGGGTGCATTTAGTTTCCAGATAGTTACAAAATTATAGTTGGCCATGTTTCGCTGTGTATATTATGCTGCACAAAAAAGTTGTGCCACTTTTAAATTAGGGGGGTAATTGTAATTTGCATCTTAAATTGATCAATTATGGACAGGTTTCAAAATAAAGTAGCAGTTATTACCGGAGGTGCCGCAGGCATTGGTGCCGAAACATGCAAAAAATTTGCCCGCGAAGGTGCCGCTGTTGCCATTTGGGATGTAAACCACATACAGGGAAAAGAGCTTGAAATATTATTACAAACCGAAGGCTTTGCTGCGCGCTTTATAAAAGTAAATACCGCTAATTACACCGAAGTTGGAGCCGCCGTGCAAGAGGTAGTAAAGCAATTTGGCAAAATAGATATACTGATAAACAACGCAGGCATTACCCGCGATGCCAGCCTGCAAAAAATGACCATTGAGCAATGGCAACAGGTAATGGATGTAAACCTTACGGGTGTGTTTAATTGCACCAAAGCCATATCGCCTGTTATGATTGAACATAACTATGGCTGCATTGTTAATGCCTCATCAATAGTAGGGTTATATGGCAATTACGGGCAAACCAATTATGCAGCTACTAAAGCTGGTGTAATAGCCATGAGCAAAACTTGGGCGCGCGAATTGGGCAAGTATAACATAACCGTTAACGCCGTAGCACCGGGCTTTATTGCTACCGATATGATAAAAACCATACCCGATAATGTGATACAAATGATGACCGAAAAAGTACCCATGAAAAAATTAGGCACGCCCGAAGATGTGGCTAATGCCTACGCATTTTTGTGTAGTGACGAAGCACACTTTATATCGGGCGCAGTGCTAAGCGTAGACGGGGGATTGACAATATGAGAATGTGACGGTATGATAATTTGATAATGAATAAAGAACAGACTAATGACAACTGAAATTTACTACTACATACTTTATGCCTGGATAGCCATTGGCGTTGCTATGTTCCCTTTACTGTTGCGTAAAACTGCGCCTTATGGCAGGCATACTACCGATACCTGGGGACCAATGATAGCTAACCAATTAGGCTGGATGATACAGGAAGGCGTAGCACCCATATTTATCAGCATTTGGTTTTTTACGGGCAACTTACATAAAACAAATACCAGCTATGTATTTTATGGTTTGTATGTAGCGCACTATATCTATCGCTCATACATATTTCCTTTCCGCACTAAAACACAGGGCAAAAAAATGCCTTTGGTTATCTGTTCATCGGCGGTGTTATTTAATTTTTGCAACACGTTTATACTGGGTTATTTTTTAGGCAATGTGGGTGGTAATTACGATGACAGCTATTTTACATCAGCGCCATTTATTGTGGGCTTATTAGTAATGGCAACAGGTGTATTTATAAATGTAAAAAGCGATAACATGCTTATTAGCCTGCGCAAGCCCGGCGAAACAGGTTACAAAATACCGCGCGGCTTTTTGTTTGAACTGGTAAGCTGTCCAAACCTGTACGGCGAAATTATTGAGTGGGTTGGCTTCGCTATATTAGTAAATGCCATACCTGCCTGGAGCTTTCCTTTATGGACCTTTGTAAACCTTGTACCCCGCGCATTGGACCACCACCGTTGGTACTTACAAAAATTTACCGACTACCCTAAAAACCGTAAAGCAGTGCTGCCTTTTATATTGTAATGAATAAAAAAATTTAACCGCTTTCGTAATTTTTAAGTTGCGCTAAATACGTTAGATTTATCTGAAGAATATTTTATATTCCGAAACCCCATTATTGATTAATTACTAAATAGCGTACAATGGTTCAAGAAGTTTTAAACTGGACTTGTGTTGGTGTATTTGTTGCCACATCCATAATTACTATTCTGGGCATTATTCGCAAAATCGACATCGCCAAAGAGTATCTGAATAAGCTATTTCTTGTGCTTGTTGTCGAAATTGTAGGCATTGTTTTAGTTTCATTCAAAGGTGACCTTTCTCCTAATTCCGGCATTTCTGCTAGCGTAAAGAATGTAAAATCAGATCCCTCTACAGATTCATGGATTGCATTTAACCGCACATCCGGTAAGGCTTTAGAAGCTATAAATCTATTGCAGGATACGGTTGCCTGTGGTGTACTACAGCCCAACGCTAAAAATCTGGATTTAACGCTAACTATGAACGCGGAGCATCAGATTTCAATTGAAAATGGAATTACACTGGGAAAAATAAATTCAAGTTCGGTTAATGCATTTTGTAGCAGTAAGTGTGATTATGCAAAAACAGCTCCCTTATCGCCTATACTTGATGCTAATTTTACTCCGCAATATCTGGTAAATCCCTTTTCAATGAATTTTGGCTTTTGTATTAAAGTGCCGGGGACATTGTATTTTAAAATTAAAAATAGTAGTGGGGTTGAAGCTACCTATGAAAAGCAAGACGGCAATTTGATACAGCCCAAGCAAACAAAAACCTTTGCACTCGACAACCAAAAGTATTTCATATCCTGCGTTGATTACGATAACCAACTTGGAACATCTACATTTGTAGTGGGAACTTTATAAGCATCTTCTATTAGCAGCCCGACATTTCTTTCTAGGTTAGATTGGTGCGTAGCGAGAAGTTGTGGATTACAAAGATACGTAATGGCGAAATAGTTTTAATACAACAGGGCACACCGCGAGGTGTGCCCTGTTTACAAATATTATTCTTGCTAAATTAATTGCCCTGTGGTTTTCCACCACCTGCAGGCGGTGGGCCTTGCCCTTTATTTTGCATGCGCTGGTCGCGCAGCTCTTTTAATTTTTGCCTAAACTCCTCTTCCAAATGGTACAGGGTGTTCACTTTATCTTGGCCAATAGCAGCTTCAAATTGTGCTTTATATTTTTTCTTTAAGTCTAATTTTTTCTGCTCAAAGTCAAGCATTTGTTCGGCTGTTGGTTGCGGGCTATTGGGGCCCATTTTAAAGTTTTTGTGCAGCGCTTTTATATCGGCAATGTAAGCATTGTACACGGGCCAAAACTTTTGCGCTTCTTCGGGCGTAAGGTTTAGCTTTTGGCTTATAAATGCTATACGCAGGGCCTCAATCTTTTCGCTCCTGTCTTCGGGTGGGCCATCGGGCCTGCCTTGTGGTTGCGCCATTAAGCCGGTGGTAAATAGGCACATGGTAGCTATTACTGCCAAGTGCATTGCTTTTAGTTTTAACCTTTTCATTACTTCTGTTTTTGTTTAGTTTATCAATTCAGGTTAATCGAGTATTGCGTTATAAAGTTCATCGTCGCTTACACCCTTTATGGCATAGCTATCGAAACTTAAATCTCCTTTTGCGCTTCTCTTCAACAGCTTACTATCATCTGTCGAAACATCTAAAATACTTTTACTGAACTCATCGGGATGTGCGCTAAAATACGCATCCAAATCTTCGTTAGTTAACGATGCAAATTGCTTATTTAAATCAAGTGTTGTTTGTTCGGTTTTGGTAAACATCATTACCCCAACAATTAGTATAGTAACCACGCTTGCAAATACCATTGAGTAGCGGGGCTTAAACACCACATTTACTATACTTTCAAGCACCATGTTTATTGATACTAACCATTTAGGCATAATAGGTTGCTGCACCACTTTAGTTTGCGCAGTTACTGCGTTTGCCATTTGCTGTGGCAAAGTATTAAAGTAATTGGCAGGTGCCTGATATACATTTACCTTAGGCAGGCTACCCAATAAAGGCGCTACTTCAGCCAGTTCCTCAGCTACTTCGTTCAACCTTATTTTGTTTAACACATTAGCCGAAAACCCTTTGAAATATGCTGTTGGTATTTCTTCTTGCTTAGCCTTATTTAATTGAGCCAATTGTGGTGCTAATTCGGTTAATTCCTGCTTGGCATCCACCGTTTTTATTTGTTCGTGCATGGCATTTTTAAAGGCGGCAAAGTACCCTTCGGGCACACTGAACGTGTTGATTTTGTTCAGTGTAGATAGCTTAGGGGCTATCTCCATCAGTTCCTTTAAAATTTCATCGCGGCTTTCCATAATAATACTCTGACGTTTACGTTGCTGAAAGGTTTAATCTTCACCCAATAAAAATGCTTCAATTTTTTGCGCGGCGTGGTGGTAGCTGGCTTTTAAAGCACCCACGCTGGTATCTAAAACCTCGCTCATTTGCTCGTAGGGCATTTCATCGTAGTACCTTAAGTTAAACACAATGCGTTGCTTTTCGGGTAGGCTATCAATAGCCCTTTGCAGGCGCGCCTGTATATCATCGGCATCTACCTGATGGGTTTCGCCTTTTATGTAGTTACTTGGCGCATATCCCTCTTCATCATCGCCGCTTGTACCCTCAAAAGCTACGGTAGCTTTTTTGTTGCGGCTATTTATATAAGTAATGGTTTCGTTAGTGGCAATGCGGTATAGCCAAGTGTAAAACTGCGCTTCATTGCGGAAGTTCTCTAAGCCTTTCCACACTTTAATAAAAGTATTTTGCATTACATCATCGGTGTCGTCGTGGTTTTTAACCATACGCCTAATGTGGTAATACACCTTTTGCTGGTATTTTTCAATTAACAAAGTAAAGGCTTGCTCGCGGCTACCCGAATGGAACAGGTCTATTATTTCACGGTCGGTCATATATCGGTTAATTGGTGCTTTATATAAACTGGCTAACCGTATACTTAACGGGCAACTGTTAACCTTTTTTACGGCCTAAAACCTTTTTGGCAGCGGCTACAACATCGGGGGTATCAAGCCCGTATTTTTGTAATAACTGGTCGGGTGTTCCGCTTTCGCCAAACGAATCGTTTACAGCAACGTACTCTAACGGTGCAGGGGTTTCGCTTGCCAAAAGCGCTGCAATGGTCGATCCCAAACCGCCAATGCGGTTATGTTCCTCAGCTACTACAGCACACTTAGTTTTGGCTATACTGTTTAGGACAGCAACATGGTCTAAAGGTTTAATGGTATGTATATTTACCAACTCCACCGATATGCCTTCGGCCTCTAATTGTAGGGCAGCTTCTAAACTTTTATACACCAAATGGCCGGTGGCAAAAATCGTTACATCGGTACCTTCATTCATCACTATAGCCTTGCCTATTTCAAACTTTTGGCTTTCGGGCATAAATATGGGCCACACCGGGCGGCCAAAACGCAAGTACACAGGGCCTACGTATTCGGCAACAGCTAAAGTGGCTGCTTTGGTTTGGTTGTAATCGCAAGGGTTAATAACTACCATACCGGGCAACATTTGCATTAAGCCTATATCTTCCAATATCTGGTGGGTAGCGCCATCTTCGCCAAGGGTAAGGCCCGCATGGCTGGCAGCTATTTTTACATTTTTACCGCTGTAAACTATGCTTTGGCGCACTTGGTCATAAACGCGGCCTGTTGCAAAGTTGGCAAAGGTGGTAGCAAAAGGAATTTTGCCGCCAATAGTCATACCCGCAGCTATACCCATCATGTTGGCTTCGCCAATACCGCATTGTATATACCTTTCAGGAAATTCCTTTATAAAGGCATCTAACTTTAACGAGCCTGCTAAATCGGCACATAATGCTACTACGTTAGGATTGGTTTTGCCTAATTCTAAAATACCCGCGCCAAAGCCCGAGCGTGTGTCTTTCTTTCCGGTAACTACGTAATCTGATAACATATTGTATAATTTAAGCCCCTCCTAACCCTCCCCAAAAGGGAGGGCTTGAACCTGCCATGGAAATAAAATTTGAGATTTAAAGCTTCAAACTTAATGTACCGCCCGAAGTTACATCAAATTCTTTATCAACGGTGGTGTGGATAGTACGGGCATATTTGCTGCGGTATATAAGGCGGTACTTACCGGGTTGCAGGGCTATGGTTTCCTGCCTGTCCTTTAGTTTAAGGTCGTAAATTTTCACCATCTGCCCTTTATCAACTATAAAAATGCCTCCGTAAGCCTCAAAGGTTTTGTTAATGGTAAGTATGCCCGGTGCAGGTATTTGCACATCGGTAGTTTTGCTTTGGCCTATTTTTACGGCTTTAATAAATGTGCGGGGCAGGGTAAGCACTTCTAAATCATAAGTACCTGTAATATACTTTTCGGTGCTGTTCATTTTTTGTATGTACAGTGTTTGAGCACTGCCCGGTTTATGTACCAAACATTTAATACGGTCAACCACACTCGATTTGGATATAACACCCTGCAACGTAAAATTTAAGTATCCCTGCGGCGCGCTTATATTAATAATGTTGTGGCTGTTCTTCACTAACTGCACATCGTTTTTAATAATGGGCGGAACCGTATGTATTTGCAGGTTATATTTAAACATAGGCGATAACACAATGGTATCGGGCAAGCCGCGCGCATTTAACGAGTGGTAGAAATTGTATTTTACCAAGCCTGTTTCGGCATCGTAAAAAGTCATGTTTACATCGCTTTCGGTGGGCTTGCCGTTTACATCATTCAGGTTTACCTGCAAGGTGGTTTTCGATATGGCTTCCATTACCACTTTTTTCATGGTATTTTCAAAATCTTCGGTGCTGCCTGTGTTGTACAACTTACCTACACAATCCATGTTATCGTAGCTTTTGGGTTGCAGGCTCATACCAATAATAAACGGGCGAAGTATAATATTCTTTTTCTGCAAGGTTAAGGCCACTGTACAAGGGTCGCCATCGCAGGCATCTTCGCCATCGGTAATAATAATAATGATGTTTTTACCCGTTTCATTCCCAAAATCGCCGGCGCATTTTTCAATACTGTAAACCAATGGGGTAATACCCTTTGGGCGTATTTCAGCCAACTTCTTTTTAATCTTAGCGGCATTGCCTGAATCAATAGCTACTTCCAATCTCGAATCATGGCAATTTTTATCAGGCTCGGGAAACAAGTGGCCAAATACCCGCATACCCACTTCAACATTGGGCATATTTGAAAGGCTATCAACTATATCGCCAATGGTAGCAACAGCGGTATTCCATTTGTTACCACCCACCCATTGGTTGCGCATACTTAACGATGCATCAACTAAAAACAAAATACGTGTGCGGTCGGTTTGTGCCATACAGTTAGCCCATGTGGTTAATACCAACATTGCTACTATGCTTACCCGAATGTAAAACCTCTTCATCATAAATATAAAACAATGGTGCGCCCGTCCTCAATGGTAAAGCGCTGTGTTTTGGTACTTTCGCTATCGTAATTTCCTTTCGGCTTATATACTATTACATACTCGCCGGGTTGCAGGTGGCGGTTATCGGTGCGCTCGTTTATTTCAAAGCGGTCCACCATTTCAAGCATGCCATTGTTATCGCGGTACACGCTGGCAAATAGCTTATCAACCACAATCATCGAAAGCGTTCCGTAGTTATCAATCTTCAAATTGTTATCGGCAAATGCCACCACAGGCGTATCAATATAAAGCGGTGGGGTAGTAAGCACTTCTAACCTGTATTTACCGCCTATATAAGTTACCTGTTCGTTCAGGTTTTGTGCGTTCAATATGGTTTTCAAATTATTGGCAGGGCGCACCAAAACCTGTGCATCGTTATTACCCACATTAGCGGCAATGCAATCGGCTTCCAAATTACCTGCGGGTACATCTACCGCTATCATATTATGCTTACCGGGCACCAACTCAATATTATCCTTGCGTATGGGCGGATATGTATGCAACTCTAAATCGTAAATGCCCACGGGGTCCAAATACAAAGTATCGGGGTTGCCCTTATCATTCATGGTATGCACAAAGTTGTAAAGTATTTTTTGCGATGCATGGTCGTATAAAGTAAAGGGTATGTTGGTTACCGTAGGTTGTGCATTGGCATCTAACAAATTTACCTGTGCCGTAGTAGTATTTAAAGTTTGGCGGATAATAACGCCAACGGTGTTATACAACGATTCTTCATCCTTAGTATCTAACACCGTACCTGCGCATTTCAGTTTATCTAAAAAATCTTGCCCTGCACCTAAGCCAATAATAAAGGGGCGGAGCGATATGCGTTTATCCAATAATTTTTTTGATGCCGCACACGGGTTCTCATCGCAGTTTTCGTTGCCATCGGTAATTAAAATAATTGAGTTAAGGCTTTTAGCATCGGCCGGAAAATCGGAGGCAGCCTGTGTAAGCGAATAGGCAATGGGGGTCATACCCTGTGGGGTAATGCTATTTAATGCAGCGCGTATTTTTTCAGCATTGTTTTTTGCAAAAGGCACTAACAATTTACTATCACGGCAATTGCGTGCACTACGCGGACTTTGGTAACCAAACCCCCGGATAGCAAATTCCACATTGGGGTTTTTGCGCTCAACCGAGTCAATTAGTTTGTAAAGAAGCTCCTTCGCTGTTTCATATTTTTCTTTGCCGTTCCATTGCTCTTTCATACTGCCCGATATATCCAGCACAAACAATATGCGGTTTACATTGGGCTTGTAAACTTGCGGGCTTTGCGAATGAAGACCATAGACAACAGACCATAGACAATAGACTAATACAAACTTTATGGGGACAATATGTGAAATGCGAAACTTCATTGCTTGCTATTGGGAACGCAAGTTAGGTTACTTTGTTGCAATGGGATAATTTTATGTTATTGATAAACTACTTGTTGTAAAGGAAAAAGGACAGGCGGGGGAGAACGGAGAGAATAGTAGAGTCAAGATACAAGAACCAAGACTGCCATTGTTGGTGCTATAGCATGTCTGCCACAGGCAGGCAAAGCGTCACCAACAATCAACAAAACCATTCATCATGTTACTCATCTTTATTCCATAATTGCGAAGCCTTCCTAAATAACCAATAGCTTAATGCAATAAGTAATAAGCACACACTAAAGTAGCCAATGGTATAGCCTGCCGAATAACTTGGCGTGTCGATTTTTTTGGTGCGGGCGGTAAAGCTTAAAATATTTAATACCTGGCTTACAGCCACCACTATCGAAAGCATAAACAACGGTATGCTAAGCAGTTTATTCCTATTCATGATAATGGTATTAATGCGGCTACAAAATATTTAATAATCGCCGAGGGTTTAAGTTAAGTGGCTTAGTGCTTCCTGCCATTGTTGGTATTATAGCATGTCTGCCGTATGAAGGCAAGCGTCGCCAACAATCAACAAGCAAATTATCTGTTTCACAGTCGTTATACACAATTGCAAAACCGACTCTACCTAATTAGCTAATCAGCACATCATCCTATTTCTAATTCTTGTATTAATAATCGCCCAGTGTTTGCGGTAGCTGGTTAAGGGCGCGCGCCAGTTGCTCATCGTTAGGGGCGGTACCGTGCCATTTGTGGTCGTCCAACATAAAATCAACTCCCGATCCCATATCGGTATGCAGTATAATAAATACGGGTTTGCCTTTGCCGGTACGGCTTTTAGCTTCGTGCAGGGTGTTAAGCACGCTTTGCATATCGTTCCCCTTCGGCTCTACTATTACATCCCAACCAAATTCAACAATTTTTGCGTGCAGGTCGCGGTGGCTAAGTACCACATCTACATCGCCGTCAATTTGTTTGTTGTTATAGTCAATGGTACAAATCAGGTTATCTACTTTGTGGTGCGGGGCAAACATTAGTGCCTCCCATATTTGACCTTCCTGAAATTCGCCATCGCCGTGTAGCGAAAAAACAGTAGTGTTTTCCTTATTCAGTTTTTTAGTAAGCGCAGCGCCAATAGCTACACTCATACCTTGGCCTAACGACCCCGCCGCTTCGCGTATACCTGGTAGGTGCTCGGCAGTAGCTGGGTGGCCCTGTACACGGCTGTTTATTTTACGAAAAGTGCCCAACTCGGCTTTATCGAAATAACCCTTGTGCGCCAATACACTGTACCATGCGGCGCAAATGTGTCCATTGCTTAAAAAAAATAAATCCTCGCCCTTACCATCCATCTGGAAATCGGGGTTATTTTTCATTACCTCAAAGTATAATGCCACAAAGTATTCGGTGCACCCTAAGGCGCCGCCCGGGTGGCCACTGTTAACTGCGTGTACCATACGTACAATATCTCTGCGAACTTGCGATGCAATAATTTTTAACTCTTCAACCGATGCCATGTGTGCTTAAATTTTGTGCTAAAGTAATTAGAACCTGCCTTTAACTGCTAAAATGTTCTTAACAGGGGGTGTGGAGAGGGGAATTAGGTGTAGGTTATTAAAATAACTGCTTGTTATTGTTACCCATAATTTATTACATCGTGTATATTTGGTACAAATAAAGATATACATGCGAAAAAATATACTTATTTATATAATCATTATTACATTCTTTTCTATTTCTATTTATGGTATCATACATAAAGGCAATGATTTGGTTCCCAACTACATTTCAAATGTCCTTCAACAAAAGCAAACAACCGTACACCCAGTAGCTGAAAGTAAGGGCATAATAAGCCAACTATTTCAAAACATGAAAACCCCTGTTGGCTTATTATTCCTTCAGGTATTAACAATACTTATTACTTGCAGGGTATTTGGCTATTTAACACGCCTGATAGGCCAAACAAACGTGGTTGGCGAAATAATAGCCGGCATTGTATTAGGGCCATCGTTGTTAGGTTTGTTATTTCCCGATTTTTCAGCTTTCCTGTTCCCCAAAGAAAGTTTGAAAATATTACAATTTCTTAGTCAGATAGGTTTAGCTTTTTTCATGTTTACAATAGGAATGGAATTGAATTTGGAAAGTATTAAAAATAAGGCTAAAGATGCCGTGGTTATCAGCCACGCCAGCATCGTTTTTCCATTCTTTTTAGGTGTTGTTGTTTCATATTTTATTTATACCCAATTTGCTACACCAGGTTCTAACTTCGTTTCTTTCTCCCTTTTTATGGGTATAGCCATGAGCATAACTGCATTTCCGGTTTTGGCACGTATTATTAAAGAAAAAAAACTGACCCACACACCACTTGGTGCCATGGCATTAACATGTGCCGCAGCCGATGATGTAACAGCATGGTGCGTATTGGCTGTGGTAATAGCTATAGCCAAAGCTGCCAGCGTATTAACAGCTGTATATACTATTGCACTTACTTTAGCTTATATTTTAGCAATGTTGTATATAGTTAAGCCCATAATTAGCAGCATTGGTAACAAGCCATTACTTAACGACGACCTCGACAAAAACACTGTAGCCTTATCCTTTTTGGTATTGCTGTTCTCGGCATATTTTGCCGAGCTAATAGGCATACACATACTGTTCGGGGCTTTTTTGGCAGGTGTTATTATGCCATCTAATCAAAAGTTTAAAGAAATAATGGCCAACAAGTTGGAAGATGTAAGCGCCATTATTTTATTGCCAATATTTTTTGCCATTACCGGTTTACGTACACAAATAGGCTTGCTAAATGATTTTAACCTATGGATGTTGTGTATAGTAATAATAGCAATAGCGGTAATAGGTAAACTTGGCGGCAGCACCCTTACTGCCCGGTTAGTAGGGCAATCATGGAAAGATTCATGGTCGATAGGTGTACTGATGAACACACGGGGGCTAATGGAACTTGTTGTATTAAATATTGGCTATGACATGGGTATACTTTCAGATAAACTATTTGCCATTATGGTATTAATGGCTTTAGCCACTACTTTTATGACCAGCCCCTTACTTGACCTTGTTAACTATATAAGTGTTAGAAAGGAAACTACCCACAAGCATACTAACGGGGCGCATGTATAGAAAAATTAAGCAACATACTACAAACGCGTGGCAGAATAGCTACCTAATATGAACCACAGACATACGCGTATAACCACAGATTTAACCCCATTGTATTATCTTAATTCAATCATAATTATCATAACAAATCAGCGTTCTATGGGCTAATTCCCCCATTCTGCTAATTTTACCGGGTAATTGAGTATTTATGAATGTGGAACTGAAACATAAAGTACGTATTGTAACAGCAGCATCGCTGTTCGACGGGCACGACGCTGCCATTAATATTATGCGCCGCATTATGCAAGCCAAAGGCGCCGAGGTAATACACCTGGGCCATAACCGCAGCGCACAGGAAATAGTAGAAGCCGCCATACAGGAAGATGCCGATGGAATTGCCGTTACCAGCTACCAAGGCGGGCACACCGAGTTTTTTAAATACATGTTCGATATGCTGAAAGAGCGCGGTTGCGGACACATAAAAATATTCGGCGGTGGTGGCGGTACCATATTGCCTACCGAAATTGCTGAACTGGAAGCCTACGGTATTACCAAAATTTATTCGCCCGACGATGGCCGCCACATGGGCCTGGAGGGCATGATACAGGATGTAATTGACAAATGCGCCGAAGGCAAAGCCGCCCACAACAAACACTTAAACGGCGAACTAAAAAACCTAGGGCCTAACGATTGGAAAACTATTGCTACTGCTATTTCTATTGCTGAAGATGGGGCTTTCAGTACCATTAAAGACCAATTGAAAAAAGCCTCACCCTTTGGGGGAGGTTTGGAGGGGGCCGCTCCCGTATTAGGTATTACAGGTACAGGTGGCGCGGGCAAAAGTTCGGTAACCGATGAAATAGTGCGCAGGTTTCTGCGGAACTTTACCGATAAAACAATTGCAGTAATATCCGTTGACCCCAGCAAAAAGAAAACCGGCGGAGCATTGTTAGGCGATAGGATAAGGATGAACGCCATTAGCAATCCTCGCGCTTACATGCGTTCGTTAGCCACCCGCGAAAGCGACCGCGCTTTAAGCGAGTACATACAGGAGGCTATTGATGTTTGCAAATCGGCAGGTTTTGATTTCATAATATTGGAAAGTGCTGGCGTGGGCCAAAGCGATGCATCCATACTCGACTACTGCAATGTTAGCCTGTACGTAATGACCCCGGAGTACGGCGCAGCAAGCCAACTGGAGAAAATAAACATGTTAGATTATGCCGATGTAATTGCCATCAACAAGTTTGATAAAGCCGGCGCGCTGGATGCACTGGCCGATGTGCGCAAGCAATACAAACGCAACCACACCCTGTTTACTGCTAAAGATGAAGACCTACCCATAGTAGGCACCATAGCCGCACAGTTTAACGACCCTGGCGTAAACCACCTCTTCGATAAACTTTATAATACCCTTAAAGCCAAAACCAAAATCAATTGGGCTGAACCTAAAGCCTCCCCCCTTGGGGGAGGTATGGTGGGGGCCCGCATAATACCGCCTGCACGCGTAAGGTACTTGGCCGAGATAGCCGAGAACAACGAAAGCTACGATGCTTGGGCAAACGAGCAATGCACCATAGCCAGCAAACTTTACAAACTAACAGGTGTTATTAGCGAATTAAAAGATAGTGCCGAAATTAAAGCGGTTATTACCCACTACGAAAAAGCCCTGCACCCCGAGTGTAAAGCCCTGCTCGATAACTGGCACGAACTAAAGCAAAAATACAGCGGAGAAACCTTTGCTTTCGAGGTGCGCGATAAGGTGATACAATTGCCTTTTACTTACAAAAGTTTATCGGGCAGCAGCATACGCAAAGTGTACCTGCCCAAGTACAGCGATTGGGGCGATATACTGCGCTGGCAATTGCAGGAAAACGTACCCGGCGAGTTTCCTTTCACAGCGGGTGTGTTTGCACTAAAGCGCGAAGGCGAAGACCCCACACGTATGTTTGCCGGCGAGGGCGGGCCCGAGCGTACTAACAAGCGTTTTCACTATGTAAGTTTGGGGCAACCTGCCAAGCGTTTAAGCACCGCGTTTGATAGTGTAACCCTTTACGGACAAGACCCCGACCACCGCCCCGATATATATGGCAAGGTGGGCAACAGCGGTGTTAGCATTGCCACCGTCGACGATGCTAAGAAGCTTTACAGCGGCTTCGACCTGTGCGACCCCAAGACCTCCGTTAGTATGACTATTAACGGCCCCGCTCCTATCCTGCTGGCATTTTTTATGAATGCCGCCATCGACCAAGAGTGTGAGAAATACATCAAGACAAATAGTCTGGAGAAAGATGTTGAAGCAGCCTTCGCTAAAAAATATAAGGGCTTTGAAAAGCCTCGTTATAACACCTCCCCCCTTGGGGGAGGCAAGGAGGGGGCCACATTACCCGAAGGCAACAATGGCCTCGGCTTACAACTGTTAGGCTTAAGCGGTAGCGATGTATTGCCCGCCGATGTGTACCAGCAATTGAAAGCAAAAGCCCTTGCCTCGGCACGCGGCACAGTACAGGCCGATATATTGAAAGAAGATCAGGCACAAAACACCTGCATATTCAGCACCGAGTTTTCGCTGAAGCTGATGGGCGACGTGCAGCAATATTTTATCGATAACAAAGTGCGCAACTTCTACTCGGTAAGTATTAGCGGCTACCACATTGCCGAGGCAGGCGCTAACCCTATTACGCAGTTGGCGTTTACCCTGGCCAACGGCTTTACGTATGTCGAGTACTACCTCAGCCGTGGTATGCACATCGATGATTTTGCACCTAACCTGTCGTTCTTTTTTAGCAACGGTATGGACCCCGAGTACAGCGTTATAGGCCGCGTGGCACGCCGTATATGGGCAAAAGCCATGAAGAACAAGTATAAGGGTAACGACCGCAGCCAAAAGCTGAAATACCACATACAAACCAGTGGCCGCAGCCTGCACGCGCAGGAGATAGATTTTAACGACATACGCACCACGCTGCAAGCCTTGTATGCCATTTACGATAACTGCAATAGCCTGCACACCAACGCCTACGACGAGGCCATAACCACCCCTACCGAGGAGAGCGTGCGCCGTGCCATGGCCATACAGTTAATTATAAACCGCGAGCTGGGCACTGCCAAAAACGAAAACCCCAACCAAGGCAGCTTTTTAATTGAGGAACTAACCCAATTGGTTGAAGATGCCGTACTAACCGAGTTTAAGCGCCTAACCGAGCGCGGCGGCATACTGGGCGCTATGGAGCGCATGTACCAGCGCACCAAAATACAGGAAGAAAGCCTGTACTACGAACACCAAAAACACACCGGCGAGTACCCCATAGTAGGCGTTAACACCTTTTTAAGCAGCAAAGGCAGCCCTACCATAATACCTAACGAGGTTATACGCAGCACTACCGAAGAAAAGGAGTACCAGATAAACGCCCTGAACGCCTTTAAGCAACGCCATGCCACTACCAGCGCCGATGCCCTGCACCGCCTACAACAAGTAGCCATAAAAAACGGCAACCTATTTGCCGAGCTAATGGAAACCGTTAAGCACTGCACCCTCGGCCAAATAACCCACGCGCTATATGAGGTTGGAGGTCAGTACAGACGAAGTATGTAATGACCGGAAATCGCGAGTGTCAACCTCGCTGATTGGAGGGCAATACACGCGTAGCATGTAAAAAACTAAGGAGCGAAGCGCAACCGTGTCCCCCGCTGGCGGGGGCATATGCAAATTGTCGATAGACAAATTGCATTAGGGGGTGGTTGACACCTTACAGAGCTAAGGAATAATCGCAATAGAAATAAGATAAGAACAAACCATCCAATGATAGAATTTTCGCAGCACGCATTACAGCAAATGGAGCAAAGAAGTATAAGCAAAGACTTAGTGCTGCAAGCCATTGGCAACCCGAAGGAAAAGCGCATGCTGGATGATTACGTAATCTTCCATTATATTTACAATGAAAACGGGAAAGATTACCTGCTAAGGATATTTGTAAACGAGCATGTAAACCCGAATAGGATAATTACAGTTTATCGTACAAGTAAAATAGACAAGTACTATGAAAGTTAAGTATGACAAAGAGACAGATACCGTCTACATAACACTAAGCAGCGAGAAAATTGCTGAAAGCGACGAAAGCAAAGACGGTGTAATAATAGACTACTCGGAGAGTGGTGCTATTGTTGCCATTGAAATACTGCAAGCCTCGAAAAAAACCGAACTGCCCGGCAAAATTGAATACGAAGCAGCATAGCCCTATTTATACCCACACCACCAAAAACCAAAACGACCTCGGGGCATCTCCTCGAGGTCATTTGTTATGGGTAGTGTTATGTTTTATCGAAGTAATGTTACGTCTAGCGCTGGAGCACGCGCACCACGAGCATTTGTACTGTGGGCATTATTTATCGCCCGGATTTTCAACATCCTTAATTCTTAATAATTCTTTCTTATACTTGGCTACGTTGGTATCTTTAGGATTAATAAATAATGCATAATTGGCAACTCCAATTAGATGCGCTAAATAATTATCACGCTTACAGTTAATATGTTTCATATGCTCGTCTATTCCAAATTTCTTAATAAAGTGCACGATTTGCCTTAAATGTTTTCTGTTTTCCTTA
>Ga0164241_10000693_pt1 | contig 53485 bp, 49 predicted proteins | sample OricomyardsoilBY_FD_108780 | JGI IMG/M metagenome (GOLD analysis project Ga0164241, IMG submission 108780) | Backyard soil microbial communities from Emeryville, California, USA - Original compost - Back yard soil (BY) | ecosystem: Environmental > Terrestrial > Soil > Unclassified | place: USA... | reverse complement strand
CTAACCCTGTTATCTGGTATTAATTGATTACAGATTCACTTGCTTAAACTCTGTTACATATATAGACTTAGTGCATCTATTTGCTTTTACACTCATTCTAGGAAACGAAGAGAAAAGGGTTGAAAAAGAATAAATAATTAAATAATTAAATATTTATGCTTGTTGTCAGAGTCGTCTGGGGTGGTGGGGGGGGGAGGGGGGGGGGGGGGGAGGGGGGGGGATTAGGGGGGGGGAGGAGGGGGGGGGGGTAATCGGGGGGAGTAATCCGGGGGAGTAATCCGGGGGTAGTGTCTCAGTGCGATCGTCGAGCGCTGAGAGGCTGGGCCGGAGTTGAACGCCGGCACAACATTCTGGCACACTGAGGCACTACCCGAACGGGAAGTTCGTTGGGAATCGATCCGGCTCTGGCTATTATTGGGCGCATCGAGCTTTGCGTCGGCAACGGGCCGATCATTCCTGTAATCCGGCCCGATTTCTGTTCCGGTATCTCCCCATTCTCCTGTTCGCTTTCCACTTTATTCTGCGAGGGGCCCATGGCTCAGGAACCTGCCGGGATCGGTGACGAGGTCCGCGACGACGCCAAGGATCTCCATAGTCTCGGGTATGCTCAGGAACTCTTCCGCACGATGGGAGGGTTCTCGAATTTCGCCATCTCCTTCTCGATCATCTCCATTCTCACCGGCGCCGTCACCCTCTACGGGCATGGGCTCCGCATGGGGGGGCCGGCCGAGATGGCGTTCGGCTGGCCGCTGGTGACGGTTCTGACGCTCGCGGTGGTGGCGAGCATGGCGGAGCTTGCGTCGTCGCTGCCGACGTCGGGGGCGATGTATCACTGGTCGTGCCGGCTCGGAGGGAAAGGATGGGGGTGGTTCACCGCATGGTTCAACATCATCGGACAGATGGCGGCGCTGGCGGGGATCGACTACGGCTGCGCTCTGTTCCTGACGCCGCTGCTCGGTCTCGACGCCACCACGTTCAATCTGCTGGCGGTCTACGCCGGGATACTGCTGTCGCATGGCCTGATCAACCACTTCGGCATCAGGCTGGTGGCGCGGCTGAACGATCTGAGCGTGACGGTGCATATCATCGGGGTGCTGGCGATCGTCGGGGCGCTGTTTCTCTTCGCGCCGAAGCAGCCGGCGAGCTTCTTCTTCGAGCGGATCACCAGCAACACCGAGGGGTTCCCGTACTGGTGGGCGTTCATCATCGGGCTGCTGCAGGCGCTCTGGACCTTCACCGGCTACGATGCCTCGGCCAGCGTCTCGGAGGAGACGGTCGATCCTCGGCGCCGCGCGCCGTGGGGGATGATCATGGCCGTGGCGGTCTCGGGGGTGGTGGGCTATCTGCTTCTGTTCGCGCTGACCATCTCGATCAGCGATATCGGCGCGGTGCTCAGCGCCAAGGACGCCAGCGGCAACGATGTGCCGGCGGTGATCGCCATCCTCACCAATGCGCTCGGCGATCGCGCCGGGACCATCTTCTCGGCCCTGGCGGCGATGGCGATGTGGTTCTGCGGACTCTCGGCGGTGACCTGGAGCTCGCGGGTGATCTGGGCGTTCTCGCGCGATGGCGGGCTCCCCGTCTCCGGACTCTGGAAACGTGTCAGCCCGAAGCGCGGCACCCCCGTCCCGGCCATCTGGCTCTGCGTCGTCGCGGCGTTCGCCGCGGCGGTCTACAGCGGCGCCTACGCCGTGGTCACCTCGATCAGCACCATCGGCCTGTATATCTCCTACATCATCCCGGTCTATCTGGCGTGGCGGGCGCGCGGGACCGAGCGGGATGTGGAGCGCGGGCCCTGGAACCTGGGTCGTTACAGCACCGCGATCAACATCGTGGCGATCGTCTGGGTGGTGTTTCTGAGCATCATCCTCAGCATGCCCGACGGCATGCGCCCCGGCATATCGATCGCGGCGGTGGCGCTGCTGCTGGCGGTCTGGTATATCGTCTCCGAGCGGAAGCGCTTCCTCGGCCCGTCGTGGGGGGAGGAGCCGTTCGTCGGCGATCCGGCGGCCGGTGAGCCGGGCGCTTCCCGGCAATAGAATCAATCAACCGAAGCTCTCAATAATTCCAACGGAGAACGTGCGTGAGCCAGAACAACATACGGGGGATGCTGACCCTCGAGGCGCTTCGCGAGCTGGTGGGGCGGGAGGAGATCGAGACGGTGATCGTCGGGTTCACCGACCATTACGGACGTCTGGTCGGCAAGCGGTACGACGCCGAGATGTTCGTCGATGAGGTCCATCGCGACGGGACGCATGCATGCGATTATCTGCTGACGGTCGACATGGAGATGGAGCCGGTGCCGGGCTATCGGTTCGCCAACTGGGCGCTGGGCTACGGCGATGTCCATCTTGTCCCCGATCTTGGAACGCTCCGTCTGGCAAGCTGGCTCGAGAAGACCGCGCTGGTGCTCTGCGATGTGATCGATGGAAAGACCCACGCCAATGTATCGGTGGCCCCGCGCTCGATGCTCCGCCGCCAGCTCGCGGCGCTCGGGGAGATGGGGTTCGAGAGCTTCGCGGCGACGGAGCTGGAGTACTATCTCTTCACCGAGAGCTATCGGCAGTTGGCCGAGGGGGGATTCCGGGAGTTCACCCCGGCGGGCTGGTATCTGGAGGATTATCATATCCTGCAGGGGACCCGCACCGAGCCGTTCACCGCCGCCGCCCGCCGTCACCTGAAGCGCTCCGGCGTGCCGGTGGAGAACTCGAAGGGGGAGTGGGGGCTGGGGCAGCACGAGCTGAACGTCCGCTACGCCGAGTCGCTGGCGATGGCCGACCGCCATATTGTCTATAAACAATGTCTCAAGGAGATCGCCGACGCGATGGGGCTGAGCGTTACGTTCATGGCGAAGTTCGACGAGTCGCGCGCCGGGTCGAGCTGCCATATCCATCTCAGCCTCTGGCGCGACGGCGAGAACGCCTTCGCCGGCGACGGGGAGCTGGGGCCGGTGAAGTGCTCGGAGCTGTTCCGCTGGTTCCTCGGCGGCTGGATCGCCCATGTGCCCGACGTGATGCCCTTCTACGCGCCGACGGTGAACTCCTACAAGCGCTATGTGGATGCATCCTGGGCGCCGACGCGCCTTGCGTGGAGCTACGACAACCGCACGGCCGGCTTCCGGGTGGTGGGCGCCGGCCCGAGCCTCCGGATCGAATGCCGCATCCCCGGCGCCGACTGCAATCCCTATCTGGCGTTCGCGGCGTCGTTCGCCTCCGGCCTCGATGGGATACGCAACAGGATCGAGCCCCCCGCATGCTTCACCGGCGATATCTACGCGGCACACGATCTGCCGCGCGTCCCCTATACGCTCGGGGAGGCGGTCGATATGTTCGCCGGAAGCGCGTTCGCCCGCGAGGCGTTCGGCGAGGATGTGGTGGAGCACTACGCGCACTTCTTCCGTACCGAGCAGACGTCGTTCAACAAATCCGTCACCGACTGGGAGCGGAGGCGCTACTTCGAGCGGATATAACGCGGAGCGGCGGCCTGGCGATGGGCTGGCGCTGCGGTGACCGCCGGGCTATACGATTCATGGAGGGGCGGCGCCGTGCCGGTCCCTTCTCCTACTCAACAATTATCTACTATCCATTATGCGGCTCAAGGACAAGGTTGCAGTGATCACCGGGGCCGGCAGCGGCATCGGCCGGGAGTCGGCGATACTCTTCGCGCGCGAGGGGGCGGCGGTGGTCGCCGTCGATGTGAACGATCGCGGGGGAGAGGAGAGCGTCGGGATGATAACCTCCGGCGGAGGGCGCGCCATCTATCTGCACGCCGATATCGCTACGGCATCGGGGAGCGAGGCGATGGTGGCCGCGGCCGAGCGGGAGTTCGGCAGGCTCGACGTTCTGTTCAACAACGCCGGGATCATGCACAGCCAGGATGACGACGCGGTTTCGACCGAGGAGGCGATCTGGGATCTGACGATGAACATCAACGCCAGGGGGGTCTTCCTCGGCTGCAAGTACGGCATTCCGGCGCTCAGGCGCGCCGGCGGCGGCTCGATCATCAACACCGCGTCGTTCGTTGCGCTGCTCGGCGCGGCCACCCCGCAGATCGCCTACACGGCCAGCAAGGGGGCGGTGCTGTCGATGACGCGCGAGCTTGCGGTGATCCATGCCCGGGAGAATATCAGGGTCAACGCGCTCTGTCCCGGACCGCTCCGCACCGAGCTGCTGATGAAGTTCCTCGACACCGAGCAGAAGCTGCAGCGCCGGCTGGTCCATATTCCGATGGGGCGCTTCGGCGAGGCGCGGGAGATCGCCCAGGCGGCGCTCTTCCTTGCATCCGATGAATCGTCGTACGTGACGGGGTCGGAGTTCCTGGTCGACGGCGGCATCACCGCGGCGTACGTCACGCCGGAGTAGAGCGCGCGGCTATAGCGGCGTTGCGTGCGTCGCCGTGCGGCCTCGTCATCATGACAACCTTCCCGGCGGACCGGTATCGACCGATGGCGCGCTGGGATGATCGCGACAGTTCACTCTTCATCTCGTTCGATTTTCCACATGCTATGAGCAAACATCTGCAGCAGACGATAAGCCCGGTGGATGGCTCGGTGTACGCCGAGCGGGAGCTTGCATCCCGGCGGGAGATAGCCTCGACGCTGGAGCGCGCGGCCGCGGCGCAGCGGGAGTGGCGGCGCGTGCCGGTCGCCGAGCGCGCCGAGATCTGCCGGCGCATGGCCGCGTGGTGCGCCGAGCATGTCGGGGAGCTTGCCGACGAGCTGACCTGGCAGATCGGGCGCCCGATCGCCCATACTCCCTTCGAGATCCTGCGCGGACTTCAGGAGCGGGTGGCGTATATGACGGGGATCGCCGAGCGGGAGCTTGCCGATATCGCCGTCGAGCCGCGCGACGGCTTCCGGCGCTTTATCCGGCGGGAGCCGCTGGGGACGGTGCTGGCGCTCTCCCCCTGGAACTATCCGTGGCTCACCTCGGTCAATGTGGTGGTCCCGGCGCTGCTGGCGGGGAACAGCGTGATCCTGAAAACCGCCATCCATACCCCGCTGGTTGCCGAGCGCTATGCCGAGGCGTTCGCCGCCGCCGGGCTTCCCGATGGCCTCTTCAGCTACCTCCATATCGATCATGATCAGATCGCCGAGATGATCCGCGATCCGCGTGTGGACTACGTCGCCTTCACCGGCTCGGTCTCCGGCGGGCATGCCGTCCAGCGCGTGGCGGGGGAGCGGTTCATCGGCACCGGGATGGAGCTCGGGGGGAAGGACCCAGCCTATGTCAGGGCCGACGCGGCGCTGGAGGCGACGATCGAGAACCTCGTCGACGGAACGTATTTCAACGCGGGACAGTCGTGCTGCGGGGTGGAGAGGATCTACGTGCATCGCGATCTGTACGATCGGTTCGTCGAGGGGTTCGTCGACCTGACGCTGGCCTATACGCTCGGCAACCCGCTCGATCCCGGCACCACGCTCGGCCCGATGGTGCGGACCGCCGCGGCCGACAATGTGCGCGCGCAGATCGCCGAGGCGATCGGCCGTGGGGCAAGGGCGCTTATCGATCCGAAGAGTTTTCCGGCCGATCGCGAGGGAACCCCCTATCTGGCGCCGCAGGTGCTGACCGATGTCGATCATCGCATGCTGGTGATGACCGAGGAGACGTTCGGTCCGGTGGTGGGGATCATGCCGGTGCGGGACGACGAGGAGGCGCTGGCGTTGATGAACGATAGCCATTATGGCCTGACCGCATCGATCTGGACCGCCGATCTCGACGCGGCGCTCCGCCTCGGCGACCGGATCGAGGCGGGGACCTGGTATATGAACCGCTGCGACTATCTCGATCCCGCGCTGGCATGGACCGGGGTGAAGGATTCAGGGCGGGGCGTCACGCTCTCGAAGCTGGGGCTGGAGACCTTCACCCGGCCGAAGTCGTTCCATCTGCGACTCGGCCTCTGAGCTCTCCGGCGGGCGGTGCGGAATGATGAAGTATCGGGGATGATATAGTGAAGGCGCACCACGTGGTGCGCCTTCGGCGTATGGAGCCTGTGTCGCGCTGCCGATGCCCCGTGCGCTCCCTTCGATGACGTTCAGGGTGATTATGGGCGACGGCACTCGCTGAAAGGACGACCGGTGACGATAGCCGCCGGGCAACGATCGGGAGTTCCTGCACACGTTGGCTATCGTCTGGGAGGTTGCCCGGAGAGAGCAGCCTCAGGCCGATGCTTTTCCATTGCGCATGCCGGACAGTGCAACCCGGTCTGCTGATGCTGTATGGAGCTGCGCGGCATCATCTAGCAGGGCCTGATCCTGAGATAGATGCACCCGTTTGCATCGTAGACGAAGGTGACCAGATAGCAGCAGTTGCCGATGATATACTGCCGGGTCTGGTTCGGCAGGGTGAAGTTGACGTTGTCCATCGAGACCGCCAGCAGCTTGCAGGCCGGGGGGCATGGCAGAAGCGGCGGCGTGCCGATCGGCTCGATGGTGATCCCGTTGGTTATATATGTCCTGAAGAGCGTGACCGGCGTGCCGCTGCAGTCCCACTGCGTCACCAGACGTACCGGAAAGCAGAAGGGCGAGAGGCCGTTGACATCGACAGTGTAGATGCAGCAGTTGGGATTCTGCTGCGCCGCGGCGCGGTTGGTCTGGGCGATGACCCCGGCAATGAGCATCATGCACAGCGCGGCGATCGTCGGGAATATAGATTTGCGGATCATGGTGGATTCTCCGGGGAGATGATGGGTGGTTCGGCTACGGAACGCACGGCCGCGAGCGCGCCCGTGGCGGCTCCATGCGCTGCGGCGATGGTCCGTGACGAGGAGCGTCCGGCCGGAGCGGGAGATCCTTCGTCATATAAATTCGCCGCATCCCGTGGCTAGGGTCAGCGGGATGCGGCAATGGTGGCAGCTTCCGATATGAGCTGCCTAACAGGGAGTGATCCTGATCAGGATGCAGAAGTTCGGGTTGAGCGTTGCCGTCACTTTATAGCAGCACCCCCCTATGACGATCGTCTTGGTCTCGCCGAGATGGATCGGGTTGACGCCGAGCTGGAGCGAGACCCAGTCGAATGCCGGCGCTGGCGGGCAGGGGGCGGGGATCGGGTTCCAGTAGACGCCATTTGCCGTATAGTTGATGATATCGGTAAAGCCGGGAACCCACTGCGTCTTCAGTCGGATCGGGAAGCACTCCGGTTTCACCCCGGAGATCTCCACCGAGTAGCTGCAGCAGTTGAGGTTCTGCTGCGCGCGTGCGGTGCTCGTCCCCGCAACGATCGCGATGGTCATCATCGCCATCAGTGCGATAAAGGTCGAGAGGAAATTTCTGTTCGTCATGATCTATCTCCAGCTCTATGAATGGTATGTGATACGGATCGGGATTGTTCCTTTCCATACGCCGGAATATCTGCTTCCAGTTTCCGGGGAGCTATTGCGGCGCGCGAAGCCATCGAGAGGACGCCCCGGAAGCATGGAGAGGGAGGGATGCGATGACCCGTATATGGCGGAAGAAGCCGGTGTGCGCCGGCTCTCCGCCGCGATCGTGAAGTATCGCGCGCTCCATCTCTCCATCAACCTCCGGGCTGCCCGCCCGAGGATGGTGCCGGTGAGTCCGCAGCGGACCCGGCGGCCCATACGCTCGGGCGCGCCCCCTCTCACATCAGCATGGTCTGATATAGATCACCACGCATCCATCGGCATCGTACGTGATGCGGGCCACAAGGCAGCAGCCGTTGACCCTGAACTGCACCGGATGGTTGTAGGTCGCGAACGGTCCGTTCGGCGTGCCGAGCGATACGCCGTTGAAGAGCGCGGCCGGCGGACAGTTGCCGGGGACCTGGAAATTGAACACGCCGTTGGATGTCAGCACGGTGGGGCCGACCAGCGTGTTATCCCATAATATCCAGAACGGAACCCTGAAGCAGTCGGCCCCCACTCCCTGTATATTCACGGTATAGGTGCAGCATTTGGGATTCTGCTGTGCGCTTGCCGAGCCTGCGTCGGCCATCAGCGTGACGAGTGTCATCGCGAAGAGCGCGATGAAGGTCGAGAGAAGTTTTCTTCTGGTCATGAGTGATTCTCCACTGTTGATGAATACGGTTGATTATGGATGGGGGAATCGCTGCGTCGTACCAGATCGTGCTCGAGCCGAAGAGCGGGATATCCGCCGGGCCCGGCAGGGAGTATCGCCGGTGAGAGCAGTGTACCAGCCGCTCCCACCGGGATACAATCGTAGTCGTCATACACGCCGCGCCGGTCTGCGTGGCATCCTTATCAGGACCGCCGAACGTTCGCCGCGCGGGATGCGGCCGTTAGCACGGAGGCTGCTGCTGCCGGATATAGATATAGGTGCATCCGTTCGCGTCGTATCCGATCCGGGCCACAAGGCAGCATCCGTTGACATTGAACGTCACCGGATGGTTGTACGTCGCGTACGGGCCGGCGGCTCCCGCCAGCGATACGCCATCGAACGATGATGCCGGCGGGCACATTCCGGGGATGGCGAACACGAAGTTGCCGTTGCCGTTGATCGCGGCCGGACCGTTTGGAACGTTATTCCATTTGATCCACATCGGGATCGGGAAGCAGTTGGCGCTCACCTGAACATCCACGAAATAGACGCAGCAATTGGGACTCTGCTGCGCGCTTGCCGAGCCGGTCCCCGCCGTAAGCATAAGGAGCGTCATCGCGAAGAGCGCGACGAACGCCGAGAGAAGTTTCCTTCCGGTCATGAGTGATTCTCCGTTGTTGATAAATAGGATGAATGGGGGAATCGCTATGTGTTCATCGGTCGCTTTCTGGGCGTTGCCTCAGCAGGGCCTCAGATAAATCAGCGGGCAGCCGTTGGCATCGTACGTGGTGCGCGCAACCACGCAGCATCCGTTGATATTGAACTGCACCGGATTGTTGTACGACGCGAACGGTCCGTTCGGCCCGGTGAGCGATATTCCGTTGAACGTGCCGGCCGGTGGACATCCTCCCGGAATAAGGAATACGAACGGCTGTCCGGGCGCACTGTTGCTGTTGAGCACATTGGGGCCGAAGACGGTATTATTCCACTTCATCCAGTACTGGATGGGGAAAACGCAGTTGGCCGGAACCTGAACATCCAGCGAGTAGATGCAGCAGTTCGGATTCTGCTGCGCGCTTGCCGATCCTGCGCCGGCCGTGAGCATGAGGATCGTCGTCGCGAAGAGGGCGACGAATGCCGAGAGAAGTTTCCTTCTGGTCATGAGTGATTCTCCATGAGTATAAGTAGGATGATAGATGGGGGAATCGCTATATGGATCGTCGTCGTGTTGTCGGGGCCATCCGCGGCGCGTCATCGTGGGGGAATGCGCCGCGCTCGGAGCCGGGCCGGGACTGAAATCGGCCGCATGCTTCCGCTTATATCATCGGGCGTCGTATCGCGCGATCCACGGGATATCGTATCGCCCGTGTGAGCTATATGATGCCACCGGATCACCGGAATATTCTGCCCGCATCACCATCAGGCGGCGCTCGTCACGGGGCGGTATACATTCCGGGTCCGGTAACGGGCGTGCCTCTCACCATCGCGAACGGCGTTAGCTCCGTCGTACGCGATATTCCTGTGGACATGGGCAATTCTCCCATTCATTCGTTATGAATATGAGAAGAGGCCGCAACGTTGGCTATTGCGTGTTGTACTGTAGTGTGCGTGGCAGAACTGTAGCGCATACACCTGAGGGGGTGGGGAGATTGCGCCGGGGACAGATGAACGGATGCAACCTACGATATTTCACTGCCCGGCGACAGTACATGATTGTGTACCCCCCCCTCCGTGATATCGTGCCGGAAGAACCGGATATGGCGGCGGGGATAACTCAGGTGAATTATCCCCGCCGTACTGCGCATGGTGAGGACGTGTCTAGCAGGGGCCGATCTTGATATAGCAGCAGCCATTGATATCATAGCCGAAGCTGATGACGTAGCAGCAGTTGCCAATCAGGAAACGTTTGGTCGTATTCGGCGGAATGAAATTGACACCGTCGAGTGAAACGCCGGTCAGCTTGCACGATGCAGGAGGGCAGGGGACGAGGCCCGGAATGGGCGCTATATAGACCCCGTTGCCCGTATAGTTGTTGACCAGCGGAGTCGCGAAGCAGCTCCACTGGGTATACACACGCAACGGAAAACAGAGAGCTGGCACCCCCTGAATATCGACGGTATAGGTGCAGCAGTTGGGGTTCTGCTGGGCGCGTGCCGTGCTGGCGCCCCCGGCGAGTGCCGCGATGGTCAGTATAACGAGTGCGATGAACGACGAGAGAACGGTTCTTCTGGTCATGACGGATACTCCAGGTATATGGATATGATGGAAGACCGCAAGGTTGGCTCTTGCGCGTTGGATGCACTTTACAGAGTAGTGGATGCCGGAGGCCGTCAAAACAGGCGTGAGGGGGAAATCCGGGAGGGGGTGCATAACATACGCCATTATCGTATCAGGCGACAGTACATGATTGTGTACCCCCGTCGTGATTGCGCGAAAAAAAAGCTGAAAAAAAAGAGCGGGAATACGCCGTTCGGCCGTATCCCCGCCACCATGGCGCCTGCGGTTATATCTCCCTAGCAGGGGTTGACATTAATGACGATACAGCCGTTGGCATCAAAGCCGAAGTTCACGACATAGCAGCAGTTCCCCACCACATAGGTCCAGGTCTGGTTCGGCCCGAAGAAATTGACGCCATCGAGCGAGATGGCGCGAAGGATGCACGCCGGCGGGCAGGGAGGAGGGGTTGGCGTGGGCGCCACATAGGTCCCGTTTGCCGGATAAAAAACCACGGTCACATTAGGAAGGCAAAGCCAGCGGTAATAGATGCGGAACGGAAAACACTCGGGGCGAATCCCATTAACCCTGACAGTGTAGGTACAACAGTTCGGGTTCTGCTGCGCGCTTGCCATGCTCGGGCTGCCGACGAGCGCCGCGACCGTCATCACGAACAGTGCGATGAACATCGAGAAAGCGGTTCTTCTGCTCATGGCTGATCCTCCAGTTGGGTATGATGAAAAAGCGCAATGTTGGCTCTTGCGCGTTGAATGCGAGCGACGCGTGGCAGCAAAGACATGAAGCCGGGACGGGGGGACGAGGGAGTGAAAAGAACGAGCGCAACGTACGATATTATTGCACCTGGCGACAGTACATGATTATGTACCCCCATTCCCGGTTCCGTCGGCCCATCAGTGAATGTGCAGAGGGGGGGATGACTCATCCGGAATTATCTCCGGCATTTCTGCCCACCATGGTTTCAGCAGGGGACGACCTTGATATAAATGCAGCCGTCGGTGTCATAGAGGAAGCTTACCAGGTAACAGCAGTCGCCGACCGCATACCGCCGAGTTTCGTTCGGTCCTGTATAATTGACGCCATCGAGCGTTATGCCTCGGAGTATGCATGCCGGGGGACATGGGGTGAAGCCTGGGATGGGCGCGGTATAGGAGCCATTGGCCGTATAGGGAACAACGACATCATTCGCAAGGCAGTTCCAGCGAAAGGCGATGCGGAAGGGAAAGCATATGGGCCGGATGCCGTCGATGGCGACGGTATAGGTGCAGCACTTGGGGTTCTGCTGCGCGTGTGCCGTGCTGCCCGTGAGCGATGCTATGGTCAGCACGATGAGCACGATCAACGTAGAGAGAACGGTTCTTCTGGTCATGACTGATTCTCCGGATGGATGTGATGGAAAAGCGCAATGGTAATCGTTGCGCGCTGAAAAGAGCGATGCATGGCGGCCGGGATCGACAATACGGGGGAAGACCGATACCGAAGCTTCGGGTGGCCGAAGCATGGGGATATCCTGCGATGCTCTTCCGCTCGATCATACCATACGATCATATGCTCTCGGCAATTCTTATAACCGGCGGGTATGCGGGCGGAGATAATCCCGGACAGAGATATCTCCGCCGCGCCGTATCGAGCCCGGTTATTTCATTTAGCAGGGAGTGACTTTGATATAAATGCACCCGCTGTTGTCGAAGCCGAAGCTGAGCACGTAACAGCAGTCGCCCACCTTGTACTTCTTGACCTCGTTCGGTCCGATGAAGTTCACATTGTCGAGCGATATGCCGAGGAGCTTGCATGCCGGCGGGCATGGGACGGGGCCCGGAGTGGGCTCGACGAAGACGCCATTGCTCGAGTAGGATGTGATCAGCGTGGTTTTGAGGCAATCCCAGCGGGCGGCAAGGCGGATGCCGGGGCATTTGTTCGAGAGCCCATCGACCGCCACTGTATAGGTGCAGCATTTGGGATTCTGCTGCGCGCCCGCCGAGCCCGCAGCGGTGATCAGCATAATGATGGTCATCGCGAAGAGTGCGATGAGAGTCGAGAGAGCGGTTCTTCTGGTCATGAACGATACTCCAGTTATATGGATATGATGGAAGAACGCAATGTTGGCTCTTGCGTGGTGAATGTGATGATGCGTGGCCGATGCCGCGGAGAGTGCAACGGAATGATCGTGACACGATATGATGGCGGAGATAATACCGATGGAATATCTCCGCCATGCCGTTACATCGGGCTATGTCATCTAGCATGAGACCGGGGAGGGGGTGCACTTGATGTAGACGCAGCCGTTGGCGTCGAAGCCGAAGCTGAGCAGGTAGCAGCAGTTGCCGACCCTGTACGTCTTGCTCTGGTTCGGTCCGATGAAGTTCACATTGTCGAGCGATATGCCGAGGAGCTTGCATGCCGGCGGGCAGGGGGTTGGGCCGGGAATGGGCTGGACGAAAATACCGTTGCTCGAATAGGTGGTGATGACTGTGGCCGTCAGACAATCCCAGCGGGTGGCGAGACGGAATGGCAGACAGGCATTCGGCAGCCCCTGAATATCGACGGTGTAGGTACAGCAGTTCGGATTCTGCTGTGCGCTCGCTGAGTCCGCCGCCGTGATGAGCATGATGAGCGCCATCGCGAAGAGTGCGATGAAGGTCGAGAAAGCAGTTCTTCTGGTCATGACGATACTCCAGTTGTACGGATATGATGGAAGAACGCAATGTTGGCTCTTGCGCGTTGAATGCGATAGTATGTGGCAGCAGATACACGACAGGGAATTCCGGAAACGAAGGAACTGATGCAACGTACGATATTCCAATATCCCGCGACAGTACATGATTGTGTACCCCCGCAGGCCAGAGCACAGAGCGGACTCATCCGGGCTGTTGGATAAATAGGTCTGATATGAGTGTTATGGGGCGTATCTGCGGTGAGCTGGTCCTACGATATATGTACGGGAGGGGATGGGGCGCTATGCTCTGTCATTGAAACATAATATGTCCGAGCCGTTCTGCTTCGCATGGACAATGATGGCAGAGGAGTAATGATGATGCCGCCGCGCCGGCTTTACTTCATCGGCCTGAAATCGTTTACCGTATAGGTGAACTCATCATCCATTGTCCGGGCTTTGTAATCGATAACGATCTTATCGGGATAACCGTAATACGAGTCGTAGCTGATGCGCAATGTATCGGGAGCTTCATCATGAACTTCCTCGAACATATCGAAGAGATGCTCCATCGGCCCGAAAGCATCCAGCATATGCGGCCGCAGAGTGTCTCCCGTGCGTGTCGCGACCACGCTCGCCAGACTGTCATGCCTGATAGTGACTATGTAGTTGCCAGTAAGACCACAAAAGCATCCTATGCGTATGCTGTACTCGTAATTATGAATATTATGCTATGCCCACCGCTTGAGCGGATCGGCCGGTGATAGTGGCGAGATCGGTTATGGGGTGTGCGGCGCTTCGCATGAGGATAATGCCATGCAGTAATTATAATCAGAATTGATGAGATGTTTTTTTTTTCTTTGAATTATTCCTGCTTTTTCTGTCGTTTTATCGTTTGTCTGTTTTGTGCGACGTATTGATCTGTTGGATCTGATACTGCGTCAAATGTATAGCGTCGGCCATCAAGATACTCGAGGAACTTTAGCTCTTCGCCAGGCTTGGGACTATCTTTATCGCTGCCTTTGGTAAGGCCTATGCCGTTTCGCTCACATCCTTTCCTCAATGCGTTTCGTCTAATACGATCAAGATCTTCTCGCATTGAAATCGATGCAACTATCCGCGCACCGCGTACGCCGTTTTTAATATATTCCGAAATAGATGTAAAATCTACAAAGGGTATGGAGTTGCTGAGTTTGGTGATCGCATCTGGCATGCCTTGGTGAATGAAATTTTGTGTCTGACCGATCTGCTCGAAACCTGATGGGAAAAGTATGGTCACGGATTTACAGTCGATAATAAAGTCAAATTCGTGGTCAAGCCGAAATACGTTCTCTGTTACAGGCTCAAGCGCTTTCGGGCCAATTTGGAGAAGCCTTGGTCGCGCGTTGACAATTGATTTGAAGTGAGTTGAACGCTTCATTGCTACGATCTTTCCTCCTCCTCGAATTCGAAAAATTGCAAAATAATATTCTAAGTTATCTGTTTCATTCATTGCTCGTGGGTCAAAACTCATATTGTCTATGCTGTTAAATAGCTTCTTTAAATGTCCGGTAGTAATATGGTCTATGGATATGCTGAGGTGCTCCATTGCTCCGTATTTCTGAGAAGGCTCGAATAGGTTGGCGTGCGGAGATTGACGCTGTAACATCTCTTCAGTGGAAACGAGCATAGATTTTAAGGTGTCTTGTACATCCATGACAACCGGTATTCTCAAGTGCTTTGATGTCCTGCCCGACCGTAAACAGATGCCAAATTCAACATGGTTAATGCTAGCTGGATCGATTTGCATAGCGATGATACTAGAATTTTGGTTTTGGTTCGAAATATAGGGTGCGGCTTACATAGAACGCGGAGATTTGATGCATATCGTTAATGTAGGGTCGCCAAGTGATAAGCACGAATGGTTCCTGGCCGCCGATTGGAGTATCTGGCGTATTTTTAGGCGGTTGAATGGTATAGACCCTGTAGCCGCAGAACGCTAGAAATATATTCATGTAATGGAGGTTGAGGTGCCAAAAGAGAAAACAGATAAAAAAGAAGGCTAACATGATTGCTGTAAATCCACGCGTATCTTCTATGTTGGCATCATAGAGCGGTAGTAGTAGGGCGAATAGGTATGCAAGCAAGTGATTGCGATGATCCTCAGCATTGCCAATGCATATAACGCCTTGGAGATTGTTTTTTCTTGTTGTGTGAATTCTTACCCAAAGGTAAAGATTCGGTAGTATTGCAAAAGACAGACAGGAGGGGATTAGATAGACGCTCGGAATCGGAGTGATACCGCGGATTGCCCAAAGTATGAAAAGCGGTGCCATTCCGGCTAATACCATCATCAGTCGAGGGAGTCCTTCAGGTTCTCTACGTGGTATGTTCACATTAACGGCTCCTATTGCTCAGATGCTCGCTTCTTAATTATCATTGTATCAGTGATGATTATCTGGTACTTTCGATATCCTGGATGCATGTAAATGCTGCTATAATATGCTTGTTCATCTATCCATCGTCTTTTTTAAGACTATAGCTAAGTTCGTTGATACATAGTAGGCAGATGTATGCTCGATCCGCGAAAAGATGTATGATATAGCTGGTCCTAAGATAGAGAATGTCATTCATATGAACCTAAAAGCATCTGTTAAGTAGTTGGCAGTGAGTAATTTAGAAAGACAGATAAGGAACTATAGGAGATCGGGAGGACTCCCATAAAAACCAGTGTATGGTGACAAACGGGCGTAGTTAGTATAAGATTCTTTGACTCTACTTATGCTTGTATGCGCTTGGGGGCCCGATCCCATTGTTCTCCGCGGTATGGCCCCGTGGCCGGAGCTTTGCTCCGGCCACGCCATGCGGACAGATATCCCCCCCGCCCGATGGCGAGGGGATCATTCGATAGCGGCGACTGATTACCGCAGCACGACCTTCCGTACTGCCCTGAAATCCCGTCCGGCGATCTCCACGAAATATGCCCCGGCACTCGATTCCGGTAGGGTCAGCATCTCGGTGGCCCCTGCCGGTCGGGACGCCATCTTGCGCCGCAGAAGGATGCGCCCGAGGATATCGCTCACGGTGATCGTCGTCGGACGGTCGATCGCCGAGCCGAACATCAGCGCGATCGTGCGGCCGTCGGCTCCGGTCCCCACGCGGATATCGGCGGCCTGGCCTGCATCCACGCGCTCCACGCCGGAGGTGGCTCCCGGCAGCGATATCCTCATGATCCGCCATTCCATATCCCCGGCCCCCATCCCCCAGCCGAACGCAAACCCGACGGTATCGCCGACGATCGTGAAGCCCTCGCTGTAAAGTTCCCCCAGATTCTGGGGGAGCGTATCCCATGTTATCCCCCGGTCGGTCGAGCGGAACATCATATCCTGCCCGGCGCCGTATCCCTTCCCGTCGCTCGTGAAATCGATCGCCACATTGTACAGAAAACTCTCATCCGTCCAGTGTGCTCCGCCGTCGTAGCTCCGGTTGAGGTAGCTGCCGAAGCCGAGGTTCCTGCTGAAGATAGTATCCGGCGAGAGCGCTATCAGCTGGAGCGACCAGAGGAAGGAATTGGACGTATCCATGGAGTGCCAGCTCGCGCCGCCGTCGGTGGTCTTGTACAGAAGCGACAGCCCGCCGATATAGCCGATCTGGGGAGTGGCAAAGGTGATGGCGCCGATATCCCTGGTGTCGGGAGCGCGCAGCGGACTCCAGCTCATCCCGCCATCCTCCGTTCTGAGCATGGCTCCCTGGGTGCCGACGAGGAACCCCGTCGAGCTGTTCAGGAAATAGATGCCCCTGAAATAGGACATGACGCCGGGATCATGCTGGTGCCAGTGTCCGCCGCCATCGTCGGTCTTGTAGAGCATCATGCTGTCCCCCGCGATCCAGCCATGATTTTCGTCGAGGAAGTAGATCGCCTTGATCGTCTTGCCGGCGCTGAACGCCAGCGTGGTCCAGGTGAGCCCGCCATCGGTGGTTTTGAGCACCGAATCCGCCCCGGTCGCGTAGCCGACGGTCGGCGAGGGGAATGTGATGCCGGTGATGGCGTAGCCGCGGCGCGCAACCACCGTCTGGGCCTGAGCCCATGTGGTGGATGCCAGCAGCATGGCCGCGAGGGCCAGGAGGATGGAGGATGTTTTCATGGTTGACTATGATACCGCGACGTCCCTCTGTGCCGGTCCGGCGATTGCCGGCGGCGCGGTCCCGGCCGAGCGGGCTCCGGCGGGGCGTCCACGGGAATGAATGATATGCGGGGAGCCGATGGTGAGAAGCTAGGGGATTCGACGGAACGATGGGTAGGACGATACGTGGGATCAGCCGTCCTTTTTCCTCATCTGCTCGCGAAACTCGTGGGGCGTGGTTCCGGCATGTTTCCGGAAGAACCTCCCGAAGTAGGATGGGTCGTCGTAGTTGAGGGCGAAGGCGATCTCCTTGACGCTCATGTCGGTGTGGTAGAGGAGCCGCTTCGTCTCGAGGATGATCCGTTCGTGGATCAGCCCGCCGATCGTTTTACCGGCCACCTTTCTGAGGGTGCTGTTGAGATGGTTCTGCGAGACGCAGAGCATCGCGGCGTAGGCGGCCGGGGTATGGACCGCAAGAAAGTGCCGCTCGATCAGGCCGCGCAGCCTGTCGATCAGCTCGTGGCCGGGGCCGAGGCCCTCCGGCGGCGTGCTGGCGCTGTCGTGAATGCGCCGGGCCTGCAGAAGGAAGATATTGAGATAGGAGGCGAGCATCTCCTCGCGGTGTGCTCTGGCCGCGGCGAACTCCCCGGCGAGCAGCCGGAGGGTATCCAGGAGGATCGGCGCATCGTCGCTTCCCGGTGTCAGCACCGGGTTGGCCGAGCTGTGGAGCATCAGCGGAAGCTCGCAGCGCATTCCCAGCAGCGCCAGGAACTCCGCCTCGAACAGCAGGATGAACCCGTGCGACCCGCCGTCGCGGCGCACCTGATGGACCTGGCCGGGATTGACGAAATGGATCGAGTTGTCACCGATGGGGAAGGTGCGGAAGTCGATGTCGTGGCACCCTCCGCCGCGCACGAAATAGAATATCTCGTGGTAGTTGTGCCGGTGCGGCTGGGTTGCATCGTATCCGCCGTCGGTCTTCTCGAGCTGGAGAACCATAAACGGGAGCGAGAGCTCATCGCCGAGCGAGAGGCTGTATGAAGGGATAGGCATCGGGCACATGGGCATGGGGAAGGAACCACCGCGGGGCTTCGCGTCGGGGAGAGCGTACGGCCGGATGCAACGTCGTGAAAACATCCTCCGCGTGCAAGAGGATTACCAGGTTCCCGGCCGCCGGGCGCTCCGCAGGCCGGCGGGCTTCAATGCCGTGAAGGAATTTCGGATGCATGTGAATATCCTAAAAAGCTGAATTCCTGCGATATTTCGCCGGATATGGCGATGCGGTGGCCGGTCCATCCCGGCCGGCGCGGTGCGTCGGGAAAAAGTTCTTCCGGTTTGGGAACATTTTGCCGCATCGGCGAGTATTCATGTGCGAAGGCGCTGGGGCACCAACCCTCGGCCCTCACATTGGAAGCTGTGCAATCAGGGGTGAGTTGCGCAGCTTCTTTTTTTTGCCCTTTCCGATCGGCGGCATTGCTCGCCTCAGTCCCTCGCCATCAGTCCCGCCATATATCCTCGGAAAGATATCGCCACTGGCATCGGTGTCCCGTTCCGGCGCCGGCCCGCTCGCCCCGATATGCCGCGGCCCCGCCGGAGAGTATCCCCGCGGGGCCGCGTGTCGTTCCGCTGATGCTGTCGGCGCCATCCCCGCTTGCCATTCTCATGCCTGTCGCCGGCGAGCCGGAGATGCGTGTTCAGTCTGCTTCCCGGCTGTCATACGCAGGGCCTGATCCTGACGCGCATGCAGCCGCCGATCACCGGATCGGCAAACGCATAGACGAGATAGCAGCATCCGTTGACCATCACCCGCGTCTCGTTGTTCAGCGTCACCTGCTTGGGACTTCCGCTGACGGTGAGGTAGCTGAGGTTGGCCGGGGACGCGTAGCATGGGGCAAGGGGAGGGACCACCGGGATGTTGAAGCTGCCGCATCCGGAGAAGACCGGACTGGTGTGTGCGATCCCGTTGTTCCACACGGTGGTCACCCAGATCGGATAACAGGACTCGGGAATCGTGCAGTCGATCTCGAGCGTGTAGGAGTCGCAGCAGAGGAGCGGCCCGGCCGAGGCGCGGCCGCCGATGACGAAGATCCCCGTGATTGCGATGAAGAGGATCGCCAGACGTGCGAGTAGCGTTCTGCGGTTCATGGTATCTCCGAGATGATGGTATGTGATAGGGAGTGAGAGCGCGGCGGATGTATCCTCCCGGGGATGAGCATCCGCCACGACGATCGGTTGTATCGTGCGATGGGGCGATCGGCTCGTACGGTCCGATCGCCCCATCCCGGCATCAATCATCAGCAGCGCCAGATCCTGATATCCACGCATCCGGTCGCGGACTTCTGCGCGAGCACCATAAAGCAGCATGGTCCCGTCCAGATCTGGGTCGGCTGGTTCAGCGGCACCGGCGTGGGGTCGCCGTTGAGCCTGAGGAACTGGAAGTTGGTGTAGTTGAGAATGCACGGCGGGAATGGAGGATTCGATGGGGTCTCCACATAGGTCCCGCACCCGGCGTAGGTGCTGGTCCAGACGAGGCCGCCGTTCCAGTGGGTCTCCAGGGTGACCGGAAAGCAGAGCGGGTCGATGTTGCAGTCGATATCGACTCTGTACGACGGACAGCAGGGCACCAGCGCATCGGCCGATGCGCGGCCGCCGATGGCAAAGGTTCCCGCGATCGCGATGAAGAAGATCGCCAGGCGTGCCAGTAGGGTTCTGCGGTTCATGATATCTCCGAAATGATGTTGATGAAGATGAAGTGAGAGCGCGGCGGCTCCGGTGAATCGTGGACCTGTCCGCCGCAACGATCTATCGGCCAGGGGATGGGAGCGATCATCCCATATGGTAATCGCCCCATCGCATCATCGTTGAGTCACGTATATCAGCAGCGCCAGACCTTGATATGCACGCATCCCGGCGTAACCGGCGTGGCGAGCACCATATAGCAGCATGATCCTATCACGATCTGGGTCGGCTGATTCAGCGGGACCGGCGTGGGGTCGCCATTGAGCCTGAGGAACTGGAACTGGCTATAGTTGAGAATGCACGGCGGGAACGGAGGATTCGATGGGGTCACCGTATAGATCCCGCATCCGGTATAGCTGCTGGCCCAGACGAGGCCGCCGTTCCAGTGGGTCTCCACGCTGACCGGGAAGCATGGCGGAGCGATGTTGCAGTCGATATCGACCGTGTACGACGGGCAGCATGGTGCCAGCGGCTCGGCCGACGCGCGGTCGGTAATGGCAAGCAGCGCCACCAACGCTATGAACATCATCGCAAGCCGTGTCAGAAGTGTTCTGCGATTCATTGTACTACCTCGTGTTCTGAAATGAACTGGATGTGGAGTGAGCGCCGGGCGCTCGTTATGTGTAGTGCGATATGGACTGGTGAAATCGGCAGATGGGGAGCCTGGACGAGCATCCCCGGGATGAACGCTTCGGCACACCATCTACCGATCGGATTGACAGCGGATCGGGGTCCCTCAGCAGCGCGCGATCTTGATGTAGAGGCAGCCGTTGGCATCGGCGGTGCAGCTCACCATATAGCAGCAGTTGCCGATGTTGACGACCGTTGGCTGGTTGAGCACCACGATCGTCGGGTCGCCGTTGATCGTCAGGTACTTGAAGTTGGCGGCGATCACATAGCACTGCGGGAAGGGCGGTGTCGAAGGCGCCTCCACGAAGGTGCCGCACTGCGTATAGCTGCTGCTCCAGCTGAGGCCGTTGGCCCAGACGGTGTTGATCTTGATCGGGAAGCATTTCGGATCGATCGAGCAGTCGATATCGATCGTGTAGGCGTTGCAGCATGGTGCCAGCGGCTCGGCCGACGCGCGGTCGGGAACTGCAAGCAGCGCCACCAGCGCTATGAACATCATCGCAAGCCGTGTCAGAAGTGTTCTACGATTCATTGTACTACCTCGTAATGATGGAATGGATTGGATGTAAAGTGAGCGTAGGACGCCCGTTGCATCTATGGCATGGACTGGTGAAATCGGTAGATGGGGAGCCTGGACGAGCATCCCCGGGATGAGCGCTTCGGCACACCATCTACCGATCGGATTGACGGCGGATCGGGGCCTCTCAGCAGCGCCGAATCCTCACGAGCAGGCACCCGGTGGCCGGATCGGGGATCGCCTCCACCAGGTAGCAGCAGCCACCGATGATGACTCTGGTCGGCTGATTGGGGAGCACGATGGGTCCGGTTCCGTTGATCGTCAGGTACTTCAGATTGTTTACGTTCGGATAGCATGGAGGCAGCGGCGGTACCAGCGGAATAGTATAGGCTCCGCATCCTGCAATGACCGGGCTGGTATGGACGGCGCCATTGAGCCAGTAGGTGTCGATCTTGATCGGGAAACAGTCGGATGGGACCGAGCAGTCGATCTCGAGCCTGTAGTCGTTGCAGCATGGCGCGGCCGGCGTCGTGGCCGATGCGCGCTCCGAGGTGACGAGCGCAGCCATTGCGATCAGGACCATCGCCAGACGAATCAGAAGAGTTCTGCGGTTCATTGTGTGTCTCAAATGGGTTGATGGAACGTGTCGTCGAGCTACCGGCCGCCACCGGCGATCGGGACGATGGGGGATGACGGCATGAGATGGCATCGATGCGCGTCATCCCCCGATCGAACATTCAGCCGGCGGCCATTGGCCGTTGATGATCGTCCGTGCCTCGGATCAGCAGCGTCCGATTCGTATGCGCAGGCATCCGGTCGCCGGATCGGCGTATGCCAGGACGAGATAGCAGCAGCCGCCGATCTGTACCTTGGTCGGCTGGTTGAACGGTACGATCGTCGGCGTTCCGTTGATCGTCAGGTACTTGAAGTTGTTGGCGACCGCATAGCACGGGGGAAGCGGCGGAACGACCGAGAAGGTGTAGCTCCCGCAGCCGAAGAATGCCGGGCTCGTGACCACGGCGCCGTTGTTCCAGTAGGTGTCGATCTTGAACGGGAAGCATGCATCGGGGATCGTACAGTCGATATCGACCGTGACGTAGTCGCAGCAGGGCGCGGCCAGCGTCGTGGCCGATGCGCGCTCCGAGGCGACGAATCCGATAAGCGCGATGAGCATCATCGCCAGGCGAGTCAGAAGTGTTCTGCGAGTCATTGTGTGGTCTCCGATAGTCTGTTGATGGATGGAACATGCCGAGCGGCCGGGTGCTCCCCCGATGATCGTTGTCACGAGGACGCGCACCTGAAGCGGACAGGCCGGTGGAACGGAACGAGCTAGGGAACGCCCCGTTGCGGCATATCGCGCCGATGATATTTCCGATGCATGCCGCCCCGTCGAACAGTGTGGAGGGCATGCCGAACCGCGGGCCGGATTCCGCTGGTGCCGGGCACGGCGGAGTCCGGTCGGCAACTGTTGCCGGGATCATCCTCCGGACATGCGCCGGATGACGGTGTCGACCTGGATATCGCGAACGGTACGGGGGTGCATCGGGGGGCACGCCCGCAAGCGCGGACTCATGGTCACGGTAATAGGGCTGTTGGGATTGAAAAACGTTCGATTGGTCGGAGTATGCGATAGATTCCGACCCGTTGGCAGCGGGTGAATGCAAGTTACAGCACGTGGTATGGCTTCGCCAGTACATGAAGATGTACCCCCCCCTTTCCGAAATGCACGACAATGCCCGGACGGAAATCAGGCCAGACGTGCATCGACGAGTCGATGTCCGGGAGATCCCCTTTCCTCTCGTATCGATGCCGGGCGCGCCCTCTTAACGCGAGCCGCCACCGTGGCGGGTGAGGGCCGTCACGGGATCGCCGGGGCATCGGCAATGATCGGATACAACGGCTTCAGGGAGTCAGGCCGGTGTGAAGGATATGATGCTGCTGTAAAAAAGACCGACCGGTCTTTTTTTTAATGAGATGTTTATCGATGTATGAAGTCTCCGCCACGCGGTGATCGTGAGGGAGCGGGAAGGGCTCTCGGATTTTTCGAGGTCATCATGACGAGCGTCGTCGAGCCATGGCTGAGCTGGTGGTGACAGGCAACGCCGGACCATGAGGAGTGACGTGCGACCACCATGCGGCCACGCTCAGGGCAATCACTCGCTCGGGGTGAGTACAATGTTCAGAGTGATGAAGTGGGAGGCCAGCCGAACGCGCATGAGGGAGCCAATGACGAAAAAGACCGATCGGTCTATTATAAAAAACGGCACCTCCCGCTGCGCTTCCATGCCCCGGCGCGTTATCCACCGGCGCCTTCTAGAACCAGAGTCGTATTCCCCCTCGGAGCGCAAGAAAATCGATGGTGCGGGATTGATCGCTGGGATTATCGGGATCGGCGCCGTCGTTGAGGCCGCGCTCGGCAAGCCCCACGTTCCCCCCCCTGCGTGCCGGCGTGTACGATCTGCCGATCAGATTGGCGTTGGTGTAGATGGCCGATGCCTCGACCGAGAGGGGCCAGCCGGAGAGATTGATCCGCCCGCCGAACTCCGCCTGGATGCCGAGGCGGGTGGCGGTCGGAACCTCGGTGCGGATATCGACCGGGATGCGCAGCGAAAGAGGAGCATCCAGACGGATGGTATCCACATAGCGGATATCGCCGCCGATCAGGCTGAGGTTGACCCCCGCGCGGACGAACGTGTTCCAGCGATCGGCCGTTCCGCCGAGCGCATATTCGCCGGCGAGGGAGAACGTCCGGATGCTCATGCGCGCCTGCTGTCCGCCGGCATCGTGCGCGATGAATGTCGTCAGCCCCAGCCCCGCCATCGCGCTGATCGCGCTCCCCGGAAACCGGTAGGCGAGATCTCCTCCCCAGCCGTAGCCGGTGGTGGAGGGATCGCCGAACGGATAGCGCATCGTGGTGTAGGCGGTGTCGCCAAGGATATCGAGCGCCATCTCCTCGCCGTTGGCGCGCATCGATGGCGAGATCGGATAGCCGGAGGAGATGTTCAGGAAAAAGCTCCACGCTCCGTCGAGCGTCGCGATCTGTGCGGCCGCGTCCGGCGGGGCAAGCGTCAGAAGCGCGGCGCTGAGCGCGATGATCGAGGCGAGCCGGGCATGCTGTAGCATCGGTAAGCGTACGGGATCTCGAGTGGGGAGAGGGAAGCGGGAGCCGATGCGACGGAGCCGCGCCGGGCGCACCGGATGATCCTGCCGGATCGGGTGCGCCCGGTAGCTGTCCGGGCCGTCCCGGCGCCATCGTGCTTACTGCGCCAGCGAATAGCTGGTCAGAACGTTGAAGGTGCCGCCGAGGTTCTGGTTCCCGCCGAAGGCGTCCGGAAGGGTCGCCGTGGTAGAGCCGTCATCCTTGACGAACATGCCGAGGTTCGGAGCGAACCAGATGGTATCGACGGTTTTGAACGACCCGCTTGCGATCAGCGATGAGAAGTTGACGGTGACGCTCAGCAGCCCCTTCTGCGTTGCCACGACGCCGGAGGTCGTGGTGAGATTCTCGGTCCCGATGTAGCTCGTCGTGCCGGTCGCCGTCAGGTTCACCGGCAGCGGGAAGACCCCGGCGTCGATCATCAGGGTGGTGTCGAAGCTGGGGATCGTCATCGGCGCCTTGCTTCCGTAGCCGAAGGTGACCCAGCGCGCCGGGATCGTGAAGTCCGGGATCTCCACCGGCAGACCGGCCGGCATTTGGTCGCCCGAACTTGTCGCCGGCTGGAAGAACGCCACGTCGCCGTTCGTCTCGAAATGCAGGCTGGTGGTCTCGTCGCCGTCGGTGTACTGCACCACATTGCTCTTCCCCTCGACCGTCGCGTTGGTGGAGGTGATCGTCCTGATGGTCGTCTGGAACGAGCCCGGCACCATTCTTCCGAGCGAATCCTTCTCGTAGCTGTCGATCGTATACGTGCTGCCGACCTTCGGCGTGGTGATCAGCGGCGCCGGTGGCGTCGGCTCGCTGCTGTTGCTGCAGCCGGCAATGACGATGGTGGTCGCGAGAATAGCGAGCAGTCGGATGGAAGATGAGCTGAGCATTGCCGTGTTTCCCTGTAATGTTGAAGCTGGAATGATGTTCGCCGATCGGAGCCGCAACCTCGTCCAATCGGCGCAGATAACAAAGGAGATTCAGCGAGCGCGCCGAACATGCGGGGAGATGATCGTCTGCATGACAACCGCCGCCGGGATATGTGACATTCCGGCCCGCCACCACCGTCGCATCCATTCGCCGGCCAGCCCCGCCGCTGCTTATTTATCGTCATGATCGATACGGAATCGATGCCCGCCCATGCGGGACGATCCGTGGCGGCCGGTATCGGGCCGGCGCGCGTGCCGGGGGAGCGGGGCTGAAAAACCTTCATGCTCCCGCTGAAGAGCTGTCAGACTCGCGGCAATCCTGTCGGACCCGGCGGACATTATGGCTTCCCGATCGGGACCGAAAATGCTGTTTTTCTGGAAATTTTCGATGGCACGGGCGTTGAAGAGATGGAAATCAAACGCCGGAGCGCCTCAGATACAGGGAGTGCGGCTCAGGGTAACGACAATCAACACGATAACAGTATCAATCAGGTAGGAGACTATGACCATGTCAATCGTTCGTCATCCAGCAATCAATGTCTATGGTGTGCAGCGCGATCTTCAGCGCGAGGTGAACAGGCTTCTGGAGAACTTCTTTCCCGCCGCTCCGCGTCACGCCGCCGGCGAGGGGGTCGAGTCGGTCGCCTGGCGTCCGATGGTCGATATCCACGAGGATGCCGCCAGCTACGTGATCGACGCCGAGCTTCCCGGGCTGAGCCGGGAGGATGTGAAGATCAACTTCCAGGATGGCACGCTGACGCTGTCGGGGGAGAGAAGCTACAAGTACGAGAAGAAGGAAACCCCGGAGGCTGGCGAGGCCGCCGAGGAGACCACCGCGAAGAGCCGGTACCGCACCGAGCGGCTGTACGGCAAGTTCCATCGCAGCTTCACCTTCTCGTCGCCGGTCGATGCCGACGGCATCACCGCCCGGTTCGACAGCGGCGTGCTGACGGTGACGGTCCCGAAGGCCCATATCGCCCGGCCGCGCCAGATCGACATCCAGTAAGCGATCACCGGTCGATGGGGAACTATCCCGGCCCGGCGCCGCAGGAATGCGGCGCCGGGCCGTTTGCATTGGTGATGCCCCGGCGCTTCTGACCGATAGTGTCTCAGACTGCCCGTCGACTGCTGATGGGCTGCGCCGGAGTTGAATGCCGGCCCATCGTTCCGGCACACCGAGAGAGTGCCTTTTAATTCTTCGATACGTATAGATTGAACGCTTTGCCGTATATTCGTGGTCCAAATCAATCCAGAAAGGGGACGCTGCTACGGTATGACCAAGGTGGGCGGGAAACATCATCGGATGATGGAGATTCAGATCTCCGGGCTGAACGATGGGGAATACGCATTTTCCTTCGAGGTGCCGGCCGGGGAGATCGGCCTCGATGAGACGTTCGTCGGGAATGTCGAGGTCGATGGAACACTCCACAGGGTGTCGACGCAGTTCTTCTTGAAGGGGACCGCGCGCGCGAGCTATGCCAGGGAGTGCGATCGCTGCCTGGTGGATGTCCGGCGCGAGATCTCCATCCCGATCAATCTCTTCTACGGACCCGATCTGGCCGAGGGATCGGTGACGCGCGAGGATGCCGACCAGGAGACGCGGTCGCTCGGCGCGGATCAGGAAGCGATCGTTCTGGACGACGAGGTGCGTGAGGCGATCATGCTCGGCATGCCGCTGAAGATCCTCTGCAGCGATACCTGCAGGGGGATCTGTTCGCAGTGCGGCGCCGATCTGAACAAAGAGCAGTGCAGGTGCGAGGATGACGAAGTCGATCCTCGATGGGCGAAGCTCGCCGACATCTTCAAGAAGAACGAAGAAGAGTAGCAATCTACTAGTACTATCGATAGACTTTTAATCAGGAGAATCCAATGCCAAATCCCAAGCGGAGGCACTCGAAGTCCCGTCGCGACAAGCGCCGCACCCATTACAAGGCCACGCCGGCGTCGTTCGGCAAGTGCCCGAACTGCAGCGAGCTGAAGCTGCATCACACCGCCTGCCCAAGCTGCGGCTATTACAACGGGCGCGTGATCATCCGCACCAACGAGACCGTATAACGATCCGGACGAGGCATCGGCCGGTGGAACTTCCGAGCGCTCATCAAGGTTACGCGTCGTACTGATCGGACCGGATGAGCGCTTTGTATTTGCTCCGTTCGGCTCTCCCCGGCGTGCTGACCCTGCCGGCCGCAGAACGGAGGCGGAGATCTCATTTCACTGTTCCATATATCCTATGAAGCATACTCCCATCATCGACGGGCTCGTCAGGGCGATCGAGCTGGAAAAGACCGTTGTCGCATACTACAAGGAAGCCCATACCAAGGGGCGCACCGGTGAGATAGCACGCATCATGCAGCGGCTGGAGGATAGCCACTTCATTATACTCGGACGCCTGAAGTCGCGCAAGGAAGAGCTCGAGCATCAGCAGGGGGAGGGACTCCTCGGCAATATGCTCCAGTCGATCGGTCAGGCGATCGTCGACACGGTGGCCGGACTTCCCGTCGGCGCCATCCATGCCGAGACCGATCCGACCATCAGCATGCTGGTCAGGAGCGAGCAGGAGCTTCGCGCTCATTACGAGCATCTGCTCCCGCTGGCCGATCCGGATACCCTCTCGCTGATTGAGGCGGGGATCAGGAATGTCGACGCGAGCCTCCAGCATCTGCAGGAACTTGCCTGAAGTATCGCGGCGTCCGCCAACCATTTCGCCGGCCTCCGGGGCTCCCGCGGGACCCCGGAGGCCGGAGCAACCAGAGCGCATCGATGAACAGCTCCTCCCCCTTCGTTCGCTATCTCCTCGGCAATCTCCGCACATCGGCGCTGGCAGTCGGCGTCGGCATCGTCGCGCTGGTCGTCTACGGGGAATCCACCGGACAGGAGCCGCAGTGGTGGCTGCTCGTCGTCGTGGTCATGGCGATGGCGCTCAGCTCCCTTCTCAATGCGCTGTACGACAGCTACCGCAGGGGGAAGAAGGGGAATCGAAGGGGGCGGGCATGAGCTATCTGGTGGCGCTGATGACCGCGCCGAACAGGGAGGAGGCACGCTCGATCGCGCGGACGCTGGTCGGGGAGAGGCTCGCCGCCTGCTGCAACATCATCGATCGTGTGGAGTCGATCTATCGCTGGGAGGGGGCCGTCGAGGAGGCTGCCGAGGTTCTAGTGGTGATCAAGACGACCGCCGAGCGCTTCGCCCCGATGAGGGATCGCGTTCTTGCGCTCCACTCGTATGACGTTCCCGAGCTTATCGCCCTTCCCGTGGCCGACGGCTCCGCTCCGTATCTGGCATGGATCGCCACGAGCGTCCTCTGACCATCGGGCGCCATCCTCTCCGCCGTCCCGCCGATCCTTTCCCGATCATTCAGCATTCCATCGAGAGCCGGAGCCGAGGCGTGCGTCGCCGGGCTCCGCTGCCGAGTTTCATCATCCACCAGACCTTGAGACACTTCCCCAACACACGGTCGTGTCTCAGTGTGATCGTCGAGCAGTGATACGCTGGGCCGGAGTTGAACTCCGGCCTAACATGCTGGCACACTGAGACACTTCCCCAACACACAGTTGACTTTCGTGGGCCGTGGCCGATCAAGCTCTCTCATCGCGCCGTGTAGACGATCTGCGCCTCCTCATCGGGCATATACATTCTGTTCTGGTACTGGGCGCGGGCGCGGAGCATCAGGGCGTTGAAATGCTGGCGCGTGGTGAGCGCGCCGATCGTGAAATAGTTGGCCGCCTCGCCGTAGCATCCGGCTCCGGCGCAGAGGGCCCCCAGCAGTACCGGCACGGCCGGGTTGTCGGGGCCGAGCTCGCGGCGGATCACGCCGAACCCATCGCGCAGGGCCGCGTCGCTCGAATCGTTCAGCCGATGGAAGATCGCGCCGGTGTTGTGGGCCGTGTTCCCCTTATCGGTGAGCGTCCAGGTATAGATCACCTCCTCCGGGAGCTTCGCATCCTCCCAGAGCACCGCCGTATCGGTGGTCTCCCGGGAGAACACCTCTTCGCCGAGATAATTCTTCACCGAGACCACGTATCGTCCCGCCGATGGCGACCGCAGCCAGCGGAACCTGACGGGGCCGGAGGGGACCGCCGTGGAGCGGGGCTCGAGGATGATCAGATCGGTCCCCATGTCCCCCGCGGGAGCCGGCGCCGGCTCGGCCGGGACCGGCGGTGGTGCGGGCTCCTTCCGCCGTCGTGACGTTGCGGCCACCTCCCCGCGCGTGCTCCCTTTCCTTCGCTTGTTTGCCGTCACTCCCTCCGTCGCGGCCGGCGCCGGCTCGGGGCTCTGCCCGGCCTCTCCCGCTGAATCGATCGTGCGGAGGACGTCGGCGATCAGCGGGTTCCCGGCGGTTCCGGCGCGTTTGATCGCATCGCTCACCCGCACCTTCGCTCCCTGCGTGTAGGGGAGGATCGTACCGTTGACCGAGAGCTGGAGCGATCCACCTTTCGGTATGGTGATCAGATCGCGCGCCGAGAGCGCCAGGCCGATGGCCGCCGGCTGCGCTGCTTTTCCTCCCCGCACCGTCACGTTTCCGGTGAAGAAAAGAATCCTGACATCGGGGGGCTGGGCCGCGGCGAGCAGCGCCGTAACGGGGAGAAGAGCAAGGGCGATGACGATGGGGCGCATTGCGGAAAGTCCGTTCATGAATGAAAGCCAGCGTCTGAAGTTGGCGTCAAGTTAGCGAAGGGGAGACCCGAAGCAAAGCGGCGATTTCATACGATCAGAAGGGATCGAAACGGACGCTCTTGACTCTGGTGACGTAATTGCGTATATCGCCGTGCACTCTATCGTACCCCGTCCTCGATATCCTCATTGTCCGGCGTGACCGGGCTCGTCATACAGCATACATCCCGTTGAGTTCCCCCGACGTAGTATGATGGTACACACAGGTAGACAGAAGGTATCCGTTGTGGAGAATTCATACCGTGGGTGCAGCAATTTTCGATTCCAGCAACGCTCGATCTTGTCCAATGGCGATCGTGGGGTCTAACGACAGTCTTTCATCCGAGGAAACATTTCTTTCCCTTCTCTCACACGCCGAAGAGCTGATCGATGCCGGGCGTGTGCGTGAGGCGAGGCGTCTGCTTGCCCAGTTCATCGAGCGGAAGCATCTCGACTGCAGGATGCTCCCGGCGCTGGCTGCGCTGTATCTCCGCGTCGGCAAGCCGCAGCAGGCGGTCAGCACGATGGGGACGGCGATCGAAAAGCTCGGCGCGCAGCCCGACCTCCTGAACACATTCGGCCTGCTGCTGGCGTCGCTTGGGAAGGAACGGGAGAGCCGGGAAAAGTTCGAGGAGGCGCTCAGGATCGATCCCGCCAACGCCGATGCGCTCCGCAATCTCGCCTTTACGCTGCATCGCTCGGGGGAGCGTCCGCAGGCATACTCGATGCTCGTCCGCTGTTTCCACTGCACGCCGTTGTCGGCGGAGCTGCGGCTTGTCTGCGGCGCGCTTCTGGAGCTGGATGGAAGGATCGACGAGGCGGTCTGCTGCTATCGCGATGTGATGGAGCTCAGCAGCGTCTGCGAACAGGTGGGGCTGGCGTCGCAGCGGCTGTTCATGCTCGGCGACGATCGCCCCGAGATGGCGTTCGAGGATGTGATCCTTTTTCTGGAGCGGGAGTGCGTCGGGGGAATTCCCGCCGAGCGGGATCTCGCCGGATAGATCGGCCCGCTCGCTTCCGCGATCGTCGCTCCGGCCACCCGGAACGCGATGGGCTTCCGCCGCTTCTTCTTCTCGTATCCTTCCGTGCCGGTCATAGTCTGACGGCTCGTCGCACCACGATCGGTGAGCCATCGGCCAGGAACGCCGACGTCGGTGCCGCGCCGAGCGCCCCCGCGAACTCCGCTCCGTAGAGCCGCTCGACATCGCAGCGGAGACGCGCTCCGGCGACCTGCCAGATCCGCCACGACGGGTGCTCCACCCTATACTCCACGCATCCTCCGTCGCGCTGTGCGGCATAGCCCCAGTAGTGCTCGGTGATGAACTCCTCCTCCGATCCCGTCACCAGCGGCGCCGCCTCGCCGATGGTGCTGACGCCGAGCGTGTTCCATTCCCCATGGAGCCGCCAGCCGTATTCGACCGTTCCGCCGTCGGCCAGGGTTCCGTCCCGTTCATCGATGCGATGGCGCATCGGCATCGCCACATAGTTCTCGTTGTAGACCACGCGCGCTATCGTCGCGATCGCGATGCGGGGGACGATCTCCCTGATGAACACCACGCCCCGCCGCCATCCCTCGGGTCCTTTCCGCCGGACGTAGAAGCGGAGGTTCACCTCCTCGAAGTTTCTGTGCAGCGGGATCGGTATCCCGAGCAGACGGGTGTCGAGGAAGAGGAATCCCACCATGCTGACGTAGGTCCGGCCGTTCCAGCTGTCCAGCTCGGTGCCGTTCGGTACATGGTGCGCCAGCAGCGCCGGGTCGACCTCGTAGTTGAGCATCGCCAGATAGCGCCATGCCGCCGTCAGAAACTTCCCCTGTTCCATCCTGTCATCTCCGGAAAATATTGCTGCGAGCGCTCCGGTGTCGTGATCCCCGGCGCGATCGATCCTCCCGAACATACGAACGGGCCATGAGCTTTCTCGCCCATGACCCGTTTGTGAACATCTCGTCCCGCGGTTCCGGTTACTTCTTCTTCCCCTTGGCGGGCTTCGCCGTCCCTGCGGTCGGGCTGATCTTGAAGGAGTCGAAATAATTCTGCACCGCAGTATTGCCGATCACATTGTCGGTCAGCGCGATGTACCCGATCTGGTAGAGCCGGTTGCCGTCCATCACGTAGTTGAACTGGCCGTGCATCGTCTGTCCCTCGGCATCCATCGAGAACCGCACCGACTTGGCCTTGCGGCCGTCGATCGTGATCGTGCTCTCCGATTCGAGCTTGGCGTTCATATTCTCGATCGCCCCTTCCTTGGCCCCCTCGAGCATCTTCTCGCGGAGCTCATCGGTGAACTCGACATTGCTGATATCGCTGTAGCCCACCAGGCAGACGCCGTCGTTGCCGAGCGCCGTGTGCATATGCAGCTTGATCGGCCCAAGCTCGCTCGGGACATCCTGCGACTCCAGCGTCGGCTCGCCGAAGCCGTCGGGAAGGTTGATGCTGAAGCGTCCATCCTTCGATGTGAAGGGGCTTGCGAACATCGGTGCTGCGGCGACCGTCGGGGCCGGGACGTAGTGCCGCGGAGCGGCGGGGGAGAACCCGAGGAGGCCGGAAAGAGCCAGGCTGAACAATATGGATGATACCATCGGACGATTCCTTCTATATGGCTGTATGAAGTTTGATGCTGCTCTCCAGAGTGGTTCGAGCTGAGATATCCGATGGCCGGGATAGCCTCGTGGAGGATGTCCGTGTCTCGAAGTGCTGCTGGCTCGATAGCTGGGGCCGGCGGATACGGCCACGAGGCCGGCGTACTAACATAGCGTTTTCGCCGCTCTCGACCACCCATCGCCAACGCCGGGTAGTGTCTCAGTGTACCAGAATGTTGGGCCGGAGTTGAACTCCCGCCCAGCGTATCAGTGCTCGACGATCACACTGAGACACTACCCAAAGCCGAGGCCGGCGGTGGGTTTCGTATCGCCAGGGGGGTGGACGTACAAGTCGGGGAAAGGGTTTAGTGCTCCCGGATGATGCAGGCATTCAGCCCCAGCCACCCGGAGATTCTGGTGCGGTTATGCGCCACCAGCGCGTAGAGCCCGATCTCCGCCAGGAGCAGCGGGGGGATCAGGTAGATGATCAGGGGGATGATCCTCCACCGGGGATGGCGCCAGCAGAAATGGTTGACCGAAAAGGCCCCGGCATAGACCTTCCCGTCGCGGGTGATCGAGTGGATTTTTTTCGAGCATGCGTCGTAGTCGATGCCCCACTTCCTCAGCTCCTCCTCGGGGAACATCTGGTAGGGCTGGACGACGTAGCCGCTGTGGCGGGCGATCTTCCGGGCAAGATCCGCCGCCGCGCTGCAGATGCCGCAGTCGCCGTCGAACAGAAGGAGATCGTCGCTGCCGGGCGTTGCCGTCACATGGGCTCCGTGGTTCGGGTTGGTCACATCCTACGCGAGAACATCCTGAATCTACAGTAGTGTCCCGGATCGATTGTCACGTGCTGATACGCTGGGCCGGCGTTGAACTCCGGCCCGACATTCCTGCACATTGAGACACTGCCGAATCTACGAATCGCGCCGCGAACCGGCCATGATGATATGTGGACGGGCATACCGGAGGATGCCACGCTCATGGCGTCCCCACATGCGTCGCGGCAGGCTCAGCAGCCGGTATGGGTGATCTTCACCCTGATGCATCCTCCATAATTCGACTGTACATCGTAGAGCAGGCAGCAGCCGTTGATGATCAGCCGGGCGGTGCCATCGACCGGTATCCCGTTCGGTCCCACCCGGATTGCGGCCAGCAGGTTTTCCGGACCGCATTGGGCAGGGCGCCACCAGATAGATCTGCCCGCAGTACGGAGCGGACTTCGGGCGCGTTCTGGTGCCATCGAGGCACTCGAAAAAGGTAAGCGGAGCGCGGCAGAGGAGCGGGCTGGTATCGATGTAGATCACCGGTCATCCGGGATCTCCGCACTGCGCCATCGCCGAACCGGGCGCCGCGAACGCGGCGATCAGCATGACGGTGAATATGGCGAGGCCCCTCAGGAGCGTATGGCTGATCATGATGGTGTTTTCTTTGCGAGGGTGATGGAACATGGTCCGCGGGCGGCGGAAAAAAGGCCCGATCCGGGCCCGCGGCATCTCTCCGCGGGCTCCGGACGGGATCGTCGGGGCGAGCTTGGTTGCCGGGCCGATCAGGTGATCTTGATCCGGATGCAGCCGGAGGTAAAGAACTGCACATCGTAGAAGTAGGTGCAGCCGCCGGCGGTGGCAGTCGCGGCGGTGCCGACCGGTATCCGTGTCGGTCCCACCCAGATGGCGGCAAGGGTGGTTCCGTCGGGGCATGGGCAGGGCTCGGGCGTCGAGCTCTCGCCGCAGTAGGAAGGAGTAGTCGGCGGCGTGCGGGTGCCATCGGAGCACTCGAAGGAGGTGATGCGCGCGCAGCAGCCGGTGATGTAGGTGTCGACGGTGATGAAGTTGCACCCCGGCGCGTTGCACTGCGCCGATGCCGCGCTCGATGCGGCCATGCTCCCGATGATCGCCATGACGAGGATGGCAAGACAGCTCAGGAATGTTCGCTTGTTCATGATGATGTTCTCCTCTCGGATGGAGTGGTTGGAATGGTGATTCCTCCGGGCGCGACAGGCAGCGATGGCGCCTGGGGTTGAAGAGGGCATCCATGGGACGATGTCCCTCCTGACTCTAAGATGACGCAAGAGCGCCCGAATGCACATCGGGCGCCTGACTCCTGATCAGTGGGCTGCGGGTTCGAGTCCCCCAGGGGGCGCATCACCACGCTCGCGATCGGCGTGGGGGGCGGGGGGATCGGAATTCGTAACAAAACCTTGCTGAGGTAAAACTTTCTTGACCTGGGCTACCCGCATTGTGCATATTGCATCGCTTCCTTAGCTCAGTTGGTTAGAGCAACTGACTCTTAATCAGTGGGTCGGGGGTTCGAGTCCCCCAGGGAGCACTTCAGGGATCGTCGTTTTCGGCGATCCCTTTTTATTTTCTAATTTGGGAGGCCTATTGACGATTAGGCCAAGAGGAGTGAACAACAGTTTATGATGAAAATGAAGAATCCATTGGCTGATTAGCCAACCGGATTTAGTAGAAAGGTGCAGCTTTGATGTAAGCTTAATTGCGTCGCGGTTGCGTAATGATTCCAGCGGATAGCTCTGAAGATTTGAATAACAACCAACGTATGGAAGATGGGCATCAGTATGCGTAGCGGTAGCGCATTGGGAGACCAGAGCCAAGTAGCCCAGCCAGGTATGTATTGCATGCGAAGTAGTATCTTCGCCACATTAATCTGAGCCTCCACATAGCAGTAGTTCCGTTTCTAACGGAGAATATCAGGAAATTATTCAACGTTTTTAACTTCATCCCCCTATTCATAATCGTTTCACTATAGTGTAACACAGCTAATACTCACTGCCGTGAATGTCTTCCCTTGCATTCCTACACAGCCATTATGAGCACTCCTTATCATGCTCGCTACTATGCTTACGAGCTTACCCGTCGTGCACCGGCTGATGGCGTTGGGCGGATCTCAATGGGATTGTTTAATGCGTCAGTCGATCTGAACCCACATCAGATTGACGCTGCGCTCTTCGCTTTGCGATCCCCAGTCACCAAGGGTGCGATCTTGGCCGATGAGGTGGGACTTGGCAAAACAATCGAGGCGGGGATTGTCCTCTGCCAGTACTGGGCGGAACAACGGCGGAACTTACTTATTCTTTGTCCGGCCTTACTTCGCAGGCAGTGGAGTATCGAGTTGGAGGAGAAGTTCGATTTGCCGAGCATCATCGTCGACTCGCAAAGATATCGTGAGGCACAGCGTGGGGGAGTAATCAATCCGTTCCAGGCGGGCAGGAATGTTGTGATCTGCTCGTTCAACTTCGCCAGCCGGATGGAGATTGATCTGGCCTCGATCGACTGGGATGTTGTGGTGATTGACGAGGCTCATCGTCTTCGCGGTGCCTACCGTGAGAGTAATCGAATGGGGCAGGCGCTCAAGCGCGCCCTTCATTCTCGGCGAAAGATTCTGTTGACAGCCACACCGCTTCAGAATTCTCTGATGGAGTTGTATGGTCTGGCCTCCATTATTGATGAACATATCTTCGGCGAAGCGACGACCTTTCGGTCAATGTATATGTCGAAGGATCCTGATCTGGAAGATCTGCGTGAGCGGCTACGTGGGTTTAGTCGGCGCACGCTTCGAGAGCACGTGCAGGAATATATTAGGTATACGCAACGTCGCCCAATCACCACGCCGTTCCGGCCGAGCGACAACGAGCACGATCTCTACCTGGCCATCTCAGATTTTCTTCTCCGCGACGATACCTACTCAATCCCCGCGCAGCAGCGGCAGCTTACACTGCTTGTGCTGCGGAAACTTCTTGCCTCCTCGTCACGAGCTGTAGCCGCGACGCTGGAAACGATGAAAAGACGCCTAGTCAGGATGAAAGAGGATGTTCCGGAGGAGCAAGGATGGTTGCAGCAGATCATCGATAAAGAGGAGATGGAGGAATTGCTGGAGGAAGAAGAGCCCGAGATAAGCAATGGAGATGGCAGGTGTCGCTCAATCGATCCCGCGTTGCTTGATGCCGAAATTCGTGAACTAGAAACCTATATTAACTGGGCGCGCAGCATCGGGATAGATTCCAAAACGCGCGCGCTGTTGACCGCAATCGAAACAGGTTTTGCGGAGATGGGAAAGCTCGGTGCCGAGCGCAAGGCTCTGATCTTCACCGAATCACGCCGCACGCAGGAATATGTCCGTGATTTTCTGGAGGCCAATGGCTATATGGGAAAAGTTGTTCTCTTTAATGGGAGCAATGGCGGACCTGAGGCAACGCAAATCTATGATCGCTGGTTGCGGGAGAATGCTGGAACCGGACGTGTCACGGGGGCGCGTGGCATCGATAGGCGGATGTCGCTGATCGATCATTTCCGTGACCGCGGAGAGATCATGATCGCGACAGAGGCCGCAGCCGAGGGGGTAAATCTCCAGTTCTGCTCGCTTGTGATCAACTACGATCTCCCCTGGAACCCGCAACGTATCGAGCAGCGTATCGGTCGTTGCCATCGCTACGGCCAGAAATATGACGTGGTGGTGGTGAACTTCCTAAACGAGCGGAACGAGGCGGATCGCCGTGTGCTCCAGCTTCTGACGGAAAAATTTCAGCTCTTCACCGGTATCTTTGGCGCTTCCGATGAAGTGCTCGGCACGGTGGAATCGGGCGTCGATTTCGAGAAACGGATACTGGAGATCTACCAGACCTGCCGCACGTCCGATGAGATCTCCTCGGAGTTTGTTAAACTCCAAAAGGAGATGGAGGAGTCAATTCGCGTCCGGCTGGATGAAACCCGGCGTATTTTGCTGGAGAATTTCGATCAGGATGTTCATCAGCGTCTGAAGCTTCGGCTCGATGACACACGCAAGCATCTCGATCGATTCTCAGTGATCTTCTGGAGTCTTACCCGATTCGTCCTCCAGGGCCGCGCGAGGTTCAACGATGCGATCCATTCATTCGATCTGATGCGCCCCCCATGGGAGGCTATTCGTACTGGTCGATATCATCTGATCGATAAGGAAATGCCGCAGAGCGCTGGGGAATTTCTCTATCGGCCTTCGCACCCGCTCGGCGAATTTGTAATTGAGTCGGGAAAAAATTATCCGACACCGCTCGCGGAGATCATATTCGATGTTACGGGCCATAGCGTCCGCATCTTCGAGTTGGAGGCGTTCAAAGGCAAAAGTGGGTGGTTGCTGTTGCAGCGAATCAGTGTTGAATCGCTGGATACTGAGGAGCATCTCCTCTTTTCGGCGTTTACGGATGCCGGAGATTCGTTGGGCCAGGAAACGTGCGAGAAGCTATTTCTTTGTGATGGCTCCATGCGCCTGCTTGACACAGTGACTGAGGTGCCGGTCGCACGGCTGGAGGAAGAAGGGAGTCGCCATGTAAGCGCGAAGGTGGCCCGGGCGATGGAGCGCGATAACGAACTCTATCGCGAGGCTTGTATTCGGCTCGACAAGTGGGCCGAGGACCAGCGTGCTGCTGCCAACGATGCTCTGGAGAAAACGAAGTCGCAAATCAAGCTGCTGACTCGTCAGTCGCGGCTTGCCGAGACACTCGCGGAGCAGCATGTGTTTCGGCAGGACCTTGCCGAACTCAATCGTAAATGCCGCCGTCAACGCCAGCAGATTTTCGATGAAGAGGATGAGATCGCGCAGCGCCATGATCTGCTTGTGCAGGAGATTGAGCAAAGGATGAGGCAAAAGACGGAGATAGAGAGGCTATTCGTAGTGCGATGGAGAGTGAACTAATAATTTCCCGTTATGGCAGATACTATTACCCTGATTCGTGTATTCGTTGCTTCTCCAGGAGATGTAAGTGAAGAGCGTAATACTATGAAAAAGGTTATCGATGAGATCAACAAAACTATGGGAACGTACCGAGGATGCCGACTGGAGCTGAAACGATGGGAGACCGACTCATTTCCGGGAATGGGACGGCCGCAGGGGCTAATCAACATGCAGATAGGATCCCATGATGTTTTCGTTGGGATTATGTGGAAACGATTTGGAGCTCCTACTGATGTTGCAGAATCTGGGACGGAAGAGGAGTTTAACCGGGCGTATGAGACATGGAGTCGGACGGGAAAACCGCATATAATGTTCTACTTCTGTACTAAGTCCTTTTATCCAGTCTCATCGGAGGACAATGACCAGATGGCAAAGGTCTTGGCTTTTCGCCAGCGAATCGAGAAGAAAGGACTGTATGACACATATTCCGATCCCGGTGGATTTGCCGACGTAGTGCGACCTGGTCTCATACACGTGATTGAGGAGGTCCTGAATCAACCAAGCCGACTGATGCACGATCTGGATGATCAATCTCCGGCTCCGGCTACATCGATGATACAGGCAGGCCAGATGGACCCAGAGCCAGCCCCTATCGGCATACATGCGGAATCCATATCATCGAATATTCCGTTGCCGCGAATTCCGCGTACATTCTCAGACCTCGAAAAGCGGCGGTTTATCAGCGATACTCTTACAAAGATCCGATCGTACTTCGAGATTGCCCTCGTAGCTCTGAAGAAAGGAGATCCGCGAATAGACTATGAGCTTCGAGATATCAACGCCGAAAGCTTCATGTGCGATGTATATCTTGATGGTAAGCTCCGTAACTCATGCAAAATATGGATCGGTGGCATTGGGACTGCTAATGGTCTGTCCTACCAGGAAGGGCAGGGGATCGATCCCAATAACTTCAACTCATTCAATGGGTGGGTTAGTATCACAGACGATGGCTTCGATCTTTCATTCATGAGCAGTCTTGGAGATCCTCGCAATTCGGTCGGTTATGGACGGTACCAGACCAGTGTTGCCCAAGGTCAGATCGTTGAAGATTTCTGGACTAGATTCGCCGCGTCTCTTGGTTAGAGCCAAGATCCGTCTATACTGTATCAATTTTCAGAGGCGATATCGTGAAGGCAACAGAAACCAAGTTCCTCGACTTTCTAAAAGCTCCAAAGCAGTTCATTATTCCAATATATCAACGTACCTATAGTTGGACCTTGGTGGAGTGCAGGCAGCTCTGGGACGATCTGCTGAGCATTGCGAAAGATGACAAGGCTCCTGGCCATTTCGTCGGATCGGTGGTATACGTTGAGCGCGGTCTCTATCACATCTCTGACGTCCCACAATTGCTGGTCATCGACGGTCAACAACGGTTGACCACACTCTCGCTGCTTATTGGCGCGTTGGGGAGAGAGGTTGATCGCAGGGGAGAACTGTTGGAGATCAGGCGCAAGACGCTTGAGAACTACTATCTGTTCAACAATGAGGAGGAGGGAGAACTTCGCTTCAAGCTGGTCCTCACTCAGAGCGACAAGCTCACTCTCATGCGTATCTTAGAGGGAAAGGACCTCCCCGTGCACCCGGCACAACGTCTCGTCGAGAACAATCGATTTTTTGAGGAGCACCTCGCAAAGCCAAGTGTCGATTTGATGGCTCTGTATCGGGCCATCGCCAAACTTCTTATCGTCGATATATCACTCGACCGCGACCACGACAGCCCCCAGCGTATTTTCGAGAGTCTTAATTCCACGGGCTTAGAGCTTACTCAGGCCGACCTGATCCGTAACTATATCCTGATGGGCCTTGAACCGAAACATCAGGATCAGCTGTACAACGAGTACTGGTACCCGATGGAGCAGAGCTTCGGTCAGAGTGATTACGCCGCGTTGTTCGACCGGTTTATGCGTGATTACCTGACGCTAAAGAACGGGACGATCCCGATCATCCGAGAGGTCTACGCGACATTCAAGGTCTTTGCATCATCCGGACAAATTGGAACGGTTGATGATCTTGTTGCCGATATTTACCGATACTCGAAGTACTTCGTCAACGTCGGGTTCGGGCGGGAGAGCGATCCCGAACTGAGGAGAGCCTTCGCCGATATCAATACGTTGAAGGTGGACGTTGCCTATCCGTTCCTGATCGATCTTTATGCACGCTATGAATCCTGTGAGCTGGATCGTGTCTCGTTTATGGCGATCCTCCGCCTCGTGGAGAGCTATGTGTTCCGTCGGGTAATCTGTGGCATTCCGACCAGCTCGTTGAGTAATACGTTTGCCGGTCTGATGCGAGAATTGAACCCAGCGAATTATCTTGAGAGCTGTCAGGCAGTGCTGATGCTAAAGGATTCCTATCGCCGGTTTCCAGCCGATGCCGAGTTCGGACGGGAATTCCCGATGAAGGATATCTATCATCTTCGGAATCGGAATTACGTTCTGCGGAAGCTGGAGAACGAGGGGCGCAAGGAATTGGTCGCGATCGACGAGTATACGATCGAGCATATTCTGCCGCAGAATCCGGAGCTCTCTACAGAGTGGAAAGAGGAGCTGGGGGAAGATTGGAAGACCATCCAGGCACGATATCTCCATACGATAGGAAATCTCACCCTTACCGGTTATAATCCCGAGCTCAGCGATCTGTCGTTTCGCACGAAGCGAGACATGGTGGGAGGGTTTGGTGACAGTCCGATTCGACTCAACCGGAGCCTTGCCCGGCTTGAGCGTTGGACATCCACAGAAATTGAGGCCCGTGCCGCGGCCCTAGCCGATCTGGCATCAAGAGTCTGGACCTATCCCGCCCTCGATATCGGGATCCTTGAGCACTATCGTAAAGAACGGATTCCATCAGTCCGCGCAGCGTACACTCTGGCGGACCATTCCAATATGACCGGCCCTACCCTGGAGCTATTCGAGCATCTACGCAAGCGTATCCTCAATCTCGGATCGGTCGTCCACGAGGAGATCCTTAAGCTTTATATTGCATATAAGATCGATACCAATTTCGTTGATATCGTTCCGCAGAAGACCAGGCTGTTGGTATACCTGAACATGAAATTCGATGAAGTGATTGATCCCAGAAATATCTGCCGCGACGTCTCCCGTGTTGGGGGGTGGGCCAATGGTGAAGCGCAGTTCGCGGTGGCGGCTGTCGAGGAGTTGGAGTACGCAATGGAGCTGATCCGGCAGGCATTTGAAAATCAGGTTGGCCCGGTGGCCGAGTCCACGTAGAGCAGGTTGAGAATATCCCCCTTATCAGATCCATCCCGGTCTCTCCTGAAGAACAGGCTGCCGGGTGCCTTGTTGACGAAGTTTCAATCAATCCTGAATGAACCCCAATTACGACAAGCTCGTCAGGCTCCTCGGTGAGCTGTTTCAATATGATCGTGCTGACCTCGATTTCGGTATCTATCGCATTATGAACCAGAAGCGGGAGGAGATCAGCCGATTTCTCGACCGCGATCTGCTGCCGCAGGTCCGTTCCGCGCTTGAAGTATACCAGCCAGCGAACAGGGCCGAACTGAAGGCGCAGCTTGATACGATGGTCGCCAACCTGAACGCCGCCGGCGTTGACCCCGGTGGGGCACCAAAGGTCCGCGAGCTGCGCGCGCAGTACGATGCCGCGGTCGACCTTACAGTGCTTGAGAATCAGGTTTTTTCCGATCTCTATAACTTCTTCCGCCGCTACTATTCCGACGGTGATTTCCTTTCGCTCCGGCGTTATAAGGAGGGGGTATATGCCATCCCGTACGAGGGAGAGGAGGTAAAGCTACACTGGGCCAATGCCGATCAGTACTATATCAAGAGCAGCGAGAACTTCCGTGATTACGCCTTCCGACTCCCCGATGGCCGCCGTGTTCATTTCAAGCTGATCGATGCAGACACCGAGCGCGATAATACCAAGGCGCAGGCCGGTAAGGAGCGACGGTTTATCCTCTCCGGCGAGCCACCGGCCGACGAGAGCGGCGAGTTGATGGTTCGCTTTGAGTATCGCCCGGATTCCGAGAAGCAGAAAACCCTCAACGAGAAAGCCGCTGCCGCTGTATTGACATTGGCTCCGGACGAGTGGCGCATGGCACTGGCCACTCCGGCGCCCACCGATGGCAACCCGAAACGAACGCTCCTGGAGAAGCATCTCAGCGACTACACCGCCCGGAACAGCTTCGATTACTTCATCCACAAGGACCTGGGAGGGTTCCTCCGGCGTGAGCTCGATTTCTTCATCAAGAACGAGGTGATGCATCTCGACGATATCGAGCACGAGAGCGCTCCTCGCGTGGAGCAGTTCCTGAGCCGTGTGAAGGTACTCCGTGCGATTGCCCGCAAGATCATTGCCTTCCTGGAGCAGCTCGAGAACTTTCAGAAGAAGCTCTGGCTGAAGAAGAAGTTCGTGGTGGAGACCGGCTGGTGTGTCACGCTCGACCGCGTGCCGGAGGAGCTGTACGAGGAGATCGCTAAAAACGACGCGCAGCGCGCCGAGTGGGTGAGTCTTTTCGCAATCGATGCGATTGAGGGTGACACCGTGACAATGCCCTACTCCGATCCGATGACGGTCGAGTTTCTGAAGACGAATCAATTCCTTGTGCTCGATACGAAGTACTTCTCCCCGGAGTTCACCGAGCGTCTGCTTGCCAGCTTCGATGATATCGAGGAGGCATGCGATGGGGTGCTGGTGCATGGGGAGAACTTCCAGGCGCTGAATCTGCTGATGGAACGGTATCGGGAACAGGTGAAGTGTATCTATATCGATCCGCCGTATAATACGGGGGGAGACGATTTCGTGTATAAGGATAACTACCAGCATTCGAGTTGGTTGGCGATGGTGTTTGATAGGCTGACACAAGCGCAAGGAATGCTTGAACCAACTGGAGCTCTGTTCCTTAGCATTGACGAGAATGAGCATACGAATGCATCTAATGTCTTGAACGCGGTATTCGGTGAGTCTAACCGCGTTGGTGACGTTATTTGGAAGAATAGTAGTAAAAATGATCAGAGCTTCGTTTCAATTCAGCATGAATACATCATCGGCGTAGTGAAGGATAAAACTGCTAGTGAAGGAGCATGGCGCGAACGCAAGGAAGGTGTCGAGGAAATACTAGCTGCATTCGAATCGTTTAGGAAGAAGTGGGGTAATAATTGGCATGCTATTCACCGTGAAGCCTTAAAATGGTATAAACAGTTTCCCGATTCTAATTCCATAGCCGATAGCAAACACTATTCTTGGATGGATGAGCATGGTGTGTATTTTCCAGCTGATATTTCTGGGCCGAATTTTGGCCAATATATCTATAATGTTGTGCATCCGGTGACTAGGAAATATTGTAAGGCCCCAGCGAGTGGATGGCGATATCCAGAGGAAACTATGTCGATACGGATTCGCGAAAATCTGATCCATTTTGGCCCCGATGAGACGACTGTGCCGAATAATAAAACATATCTTCAAGATACTCAATATCAGAGCTTTACGAGCGTAAAGTACCGGGATGGGAGGGTTGGGTCAAACCTATTGAAGAATATTCTTGGTGGGAAACTGTTTCAAAATCCAAAAGATGTTGATGTAACCGCTCGATTGATACGGGCAACGGGGAGTTTCGGTGTTGTCATTTGCGACTTCTTTGCCGGATCTGGTACAACTGCACATGCTGTCATCAGCCTGAACCGTGAGGACGGTGGCAGGCGCAAGTATCTCCTAGTGGAGATGGGAGAATACTTCGATACAGTGCTGAAGCCACGCGTGCAGAAAGTTGTCTACAGCCGCGACTGGAAGGATGGCAAGCCCGTTTCACGTCAGGGGTCGAGCCATATGTTCAAGTACATTAGGTTGGAGAGCTACGAGGATACATTGAACAACCTGGAGCTTAGTCGCACCAGCGCGCAGACGTCCCTTCTCGAGAAGCATGACCATATGCGCGAGGATTACACGCTCCACTATATGCTGGATGTGGAGAGTCAGGGATCGCTGTTGAGCGCAGAGCGGTTCTCCGATCCGTTCAACTGCATGTTGAAGGTCGCTACCGGCAGCGTGGGAGAGACGAGGCTGGCCACCGTGGATCTGGTGGAGACTTTCAACTATCTGATCGGGCTCCGCGTGCGCCAGCGGGAGACGGTCCGTGGCTTCCGGGTACTACGGGGCACGACCGCTACAGATGAGCGTACGCTCATCATCTGGCGCAATACGCATGAGAAGACCAGCGCCGAGCTCGATGAGTTTTTTACCAAGCAGGCCTATAATACCCGTGATCTGGAGTTCGATGTAATCTATGTCAATGGCGACAATAACCTTGAGAACCTTCGGCGTGACGATGAGACGTGGAAGGTTCGGTTGATTGAAGAGGAGTTCGGGAGGAGGATGTTTGAGGAAGCCAGGTGATGCCTCCAGTTTTTATCACGTGAAGGTGAAATAAGCTGCTCATCCGTAAGCCCATAACATCGTAGTCACTGTTAGATGTGCCCGACGCAATTTGTATGCAGAGACTATTTTTCAATAATTTCTGGAAAGGCAATCTTGTCATTCATTGTTAAGAATAGCTATGGAAATTCCACAAAACCTTATCGAGATTGCAGATAGGCTGAAAGAGCCGAATAGTACTAAACATGCTGAAACGGTGCGCACTATTTTATCGTGGTTTGGTAGTCATCGGCGCGGGTTCAACAAAGTGGCACAGATTAGAACTGCATTAAAAGAGCTTGGTCTAACAACTTTTCCGGATTTTGAATCTACATACATTGATGGATTAGTTGAGTTTCGGAGTTCTGTGCCTTGGCCGAAAGATGCTGACGATGCAGTGATCCATGAAAATGATAATGAAATCGAGGGGGATTTCGATCTGATCGATCCTGTCCCTCGCCTTAGTCTTTTGCAAGCCGCCAATAGAGCTCCTATTGCTGTTAATCAACATGCGGATGTTAAAGCTGCCATTACGTTAATGCTGACGTATGACTTCTCACAGCTTCCAGTAATGCAGGGGGAAAGGAGTGTTAAAGGGTATATCAGCTGGGCCACTATAGGTAGAGCGCGGGCATTCCATTCCAAGTGTGATTTGGTTAGTGATTGTATGGAGACTGAAGCTCCGATTATGCGAGCCAATAAGCCGTTATTTGAGGCTGTTGGTGTGATAGCTAGTAAAGGATTCGTTTTAGTACAGGATGATACGAACTGCATTTCCGGATTAGTGACTACAAGCGATATATCTCTTCAGTTTCATGAACTGGCCGAGCCGTTTTTGGTTATCGGTCAGATTGAAAGAAACTTACGCCGATTGCTAGCTAAGAGCTTCTCGCTTGAAGAACTTCGCTGTGCTCTAAATCCGGCGGCCAGTGGTCGTGAAATCCATTCTGTTGCGAGCTTTACATTCGGAGAATATGTGCGCTTTTTGCAAGGCCCAGGTAATTGGCAACATTTAAGCGCTAATCTGGATGGTAAGATAGTATTGGAACAATTGGAAAGAGTAAGAATGTTGCGTAATGATGTTATGCATTTTCACCCAGACCCTATTGAAGTGCAAGACCTCGAGTTGTTGCGTGGTGTTGCGCGGTTGCTGCAACAGCTCTCTGATTGATATAACAGGCTTAACCCGGCTGCGGTATCATTTGTGCTTAGAGCCAGATATGGTTCGCCTGTAAGTAAAATTGCTTTGTGTCTTGTCTCTTAATTGTTTGATATGGCAAAGAAATCAACCCGATCCGCTCCAAAGGCCCGCTCGTTTATTCCTCCAAAATTTGACAAACGTCTCATCCTCAACCAATGGATATTGCGTCTGTTCGAGGTCGAGACGTTTGAGGCGTTGGCCGGGCTGCTGCGTGACCCGGGGCTGGAGGGCTTTACCCCCGACAATGCCACGAAGTTCCACGACGCGCTGACGATGCGGATCTTCGAGCGGGGGGAGCTGACGAGGGATATCCTGCTGGCGTACGATCAGAATATCGTCCGCCACTGGCGGCGTGTGACCGAACGGCGGGCCAATGGAACTGCCCTCTACCCGAAGTACTTCCAATATCTCTCACTGCTGTTCACCGAGATTTATCTCGACCGTTATTTTCGAGATCGTGAGCATCTGCTGGAGGGGCTCAACGCGCACTTGGTAGTGCACAACGTCACCGCTCGGGATTCCATCGGTGAGTATACGGCCGACGACCTCCACAAGCTTGCGTTCTGGAGTGCCACGGGTTCCGGGAAGACCTTGCTGATGCACACCAATATTCTCCAGTACCAGCATTACCTGGCCGGGAGCGGACGGGAGCGGGAGCTAAACCGTATCATTCTTCTCACGCCGAATGAGGGGCTCTCGTTGCAGCATCTGGCGGAGTTCAAGCTGTCGGGACTTTCGGCTGAGCTTTTCTCGAAGGATGGAGGGGGGCTCTATGCGGGGAGAAACATCGAGATCATCGATATCAATAAGCTCCGCGAAGAAGGAAAGCAGAAGACCGTCACGATCGATGCCTTCGAGGGGAACAATCTGGTGCTGGTAGATGAAGGGCATCGCGGCTCCGGGGGCGAGGTCTGGAAGGGCTATCGTGACGCGCTGAGCGCCGAGGGCTTCTCATTCGAGTACAGTGCTACGTTCGGCCAAGCGATGAAGGCGGCTAACAAGACGAAGCTGACCGAGGAGTATGCTCGTTGTATCCTTTTCGACTATAGCTACAAATATTTCTACGGCGACGGTTATGGCAAGGATTACCGCATCCTGAACCTAGAGGACGATGCGGATGAGAATGTCCGCTGTACCTATCTCACCGCCTGCGTTCTGCAGTTCTACCAACAGGTCCGGCTCTACCACGATCGTGGCGAGGAGTTCCGGCAGTTCCTGATCGAGCGACCGCTCTGGGTGTTTGTTGGCGGCAGTGTCAACGCAATTCGCTCGGAGAACAAACGCCAAGTGTCTGATGTAGTGGATATCCTCCTGTTTCTTACCGACCTCATTGCCAATGAGCATGGTGTCTCGGTCCGCCGGATCGATGATGTGCTCCGCGGAAAGGCTGGGCTGCGTGACTCACATGGGCTGGAGGTGTTTTCACATACATTCGACTATTTGATAGGAACTGGCCTGACGGCGGCTGAGATATTCGCTGATATGCTGCGTTTGGTGTTTAATGCGCATGGTGCAGGGAGGCTGCATGTGGTGAATCTGAAGGGATCGGACGGTGAGCTGGCGCTCCGAATCGGCGGGAACGATCCGTTCGGGGTGATTAATGTGGGCGATGCAGCAGGTCTCTGGAAGCTCTGTGACGGGCGCGAGGAGTTGATCGCCGAGGAGTCGGAGTTCTCCGGCTCCTATTTCCGGACTATCGACAGTGCTGAGACAACGATCAATCTGCTGATCGGTTCGAAGAAGTTTACCGAGGGATGGAATAGTTGGCGGGTGAGCACGATGGGATTGATGAACATCGGGCGGAGTGAGGGCTCGGAGATCATTCAGCTCTTCGGTCGCGGCGTGCGGCTGAAAGGGCTCGGCTTTGGTCTGAAGCGAAGCCGCTTTGTCGTTGGTTCAGCCGAGGCTCCAAAGTTTATCAGAACGCTGGAGACACTACATATCTTCGGCATCCGCGCTGACTACATGAGGCAGTTCAAGGAATATCTGGAGGAGGAGGGGCTCCCGGCGAATGAGCATCGAATCGAGTTCATTCTCCCCGTGGTACGGAATCTTGGATCGCGGGATCTGAAGACGCTGAAGATGAAAGAGGGGATAGATTTCAAGCGCACTGGTCCGAAGCCGACGCTAGAACTTGCCGCCGACACGGTACCGACTGTGGTGCTCGACTGGTATCCCAGAATCCAGGCAGAAGTAAGCATTGGGCTAAAGGTAACAGCCGATTATGTGGAGCGTTACGAAGGCGTGCTCAGCGCTGATCATATCGCATTCATCGATCTTGAAACGGTCTATTTTATGCTCCAGCGGTTCAAGAACGAGCGTGGTTGGTTCAACCTGAACCTCTCGAAGGAAAAGATTGTGGATCTGCTTGGCTCGCCGGATTGGTATCGACTCTATATCCCGCGCGCTGAATTGGAGTTCACTTCGTTCGAGCAGGTTGCCCGTTGGCAGGAAATCGCAATCGCGCTTCTGAAGAAATACTGTGACAGCTTCTACAGACAACAGAGAAAGGTCTATGAGCTGCAATATATAGAGTATCGTAAGCTGCGTGAGGATGACCTGAATTTCATAGATGCATATCGGTTCACGATCGACGAGTCTCGCCATGATATTATCGAGACGCTGATACAGCTTGCCGACGATGTGAAGAAAGGGACATTGAAGGATGTCGAGTTCGGCGGGCTCAATGCTATTTCATTCAGCCAGCATCTCTACCGGCCACTGATGCATCTTAAAAGTGATGCAGTGAGTATTATCCCCGTCGCGCTAAACGATGGAGAACGCGATTTTGTGTGCGACCTTCGTGACTTTTACGAAAAAGGGACAGGTTTCTTCACGAAGCGCGAGCTGTATCTGCTCCGCAATCAGAGTAGGGGACGTGGGGTAGGATTCTTCGAGGCGGGTAATTTCTATCCCGATTTCATTCTCTGGTTGCTCGACGGCGAGCGCCAGTTCATAACATTCGTTGATCCAAAGGGACTCCGCAACCTTGATGGCTTAGGAGATCCGAAAATTCAGTTCTACCGGACAATCAAGGAGCTGGAATCGCGACTCGGCGATCCGACGATTATGCTCAATTCCTTCATCGTTTCCAACACGAAGTTCAAAGAGATACGGTGGTGGGATGCGGAGAAGACGATCGACGATCTGGAGGGGATGCACATATTCTTCCAAAAGGAGAAGTCGGAGGAGTATATCGAAAAGATGCTTGGAATGATTGTGGCAGGGGAAGGAAGAGAAGGGGGTTGATGATTTAAGCTGGCCATAAACTCCTGCAATGCGCATAGACTACGCCCCAGGAAATAGAGGAGAATTGTAGCTGATCGATATTTGTCAACCCCAACAAGGCCATGTATGTACCATTAACAATAATCAATTTGATTGATTCTTAGCCTTTAAGAGAAACTGGAGAGGCTGGAGATTGCTATTTTCTGAACTAACGTATCCTCAGGCTATATTTCTGCCGCTTCTATTTCCACCCGTAGCATTACCTAAGCCCCGGCAGCACAACAAGGGCCGTCGGTCTGACGCCACCCGGATCGGCGTGAATGAAATTTCCGTTATGCAGAGCTCATACCTGTCTAAGGGCTTTACCTGGTCGTCGCGGATATCGCCAGGACGCGGGAAATCCTGGCCGGCCGGGGTGTGGATATTGGAGAGATTGTGGATATGGGAGGGATACTGTTCGCGCGATTCGCCGACCCCGACGGCAATAGCTGGCTGTTGCAGGAGATACCGGCGAGGTTCAGGAAGGAAGCGTGAGGTGGAACAGCGTCGGCATGCTGACGGATGCATCGGCCTCCGCGCGGATGCATGATGATATCGGAGTGCGCCCGCAGGCTCGGTCAGGAGCGCACTCCGTGGATAGATCTATCCCTGCACCATCTGAATCAGATTGCCGCATGTATCATCGAATACCGCGATGGTCACCGGACCCATCGCCGTCGGCTCGGTATGAAATCGCACGCCAAGCTCCTTCATCCGTTGATATTCCCCGTGGATATCCTCGACCGAAAATGCGGCCAGCGGAATCCCCTGATCGTATATCGCTTTCTGATATGTGCTGGCCGCGGGGTTGTTGTTCGGCTCGAGCAGCAGCTCGATATCGTTCGGCCCGTCGGGGGAGACCACGGTAAGCCATCGGAATTCTCCCGCCGGGATATCGTTTTTCTTGACGAAGCCCAGCACATCCGTATAGAATGTGAGGGCCTTCTCCTGATCGTCCACGAAGACGCTGGTAAGGTTGATTTTCATGGCGATAAATCTATGGCCGTCCTCACGAAAAAACAAGCTGTCCACCGATAAGATCGTATTGCAGCATGCCGGAATGGTGGGCCATGGTTCAACTCCGGCCCGGCGAATCAGCGCTCGGGGATCGATCGGAGACATTCCCATCGATAATGAATATCATCATCTCCTGGAATACGATCACGATGCAACGTCGCTCGGTCCCTCGTCATCGTTCGTGCCGAATCGTTCTCCCGGAAGCTTATCCAGCTCCTCCATATAGTTGTCGGGAAACTGATCTGTCCACGGCATAAAGTCGCTGAAGGTATCCCCGCCCGCCGAAGTCCCCGCGATTCCGGTATGAGGGTAGGGTCCCGAGACCCCCGCCATCCATACCCCGGGTTGGTTGACATCGCTGTCGTTGGCGCGGAAACGGAAGAAATAATAATCCTCGGTTCCCTCGGAAGATTCGACGCTGCGAACCGCCATCAGCTCGATCGTATCGGGTGGCTTTCCAAGCTCGGTGGGATAGAGAAGCCAGTTGACCATGTCCCCCTCGGCGAGGGCCGCCTGCGACGTAAATGCTTTCGGAAAAAGATCGAGGCGGCCGATATCCTTCAGCATGATGTGCAGCGTCTGGCGCGTCGTGGTGCTCCGCGCCACCTCTTCATACTGCTCCGGCGGCGCGACGATTCCATGGCGGAGAAGCGATACGATGGTGAAGACCTTGAGATAGGGATCGGAGTATGCGAGCGCCGCGCGAAGCTCCGCGGTCGCCTCCGGGGAGGGGATATACCCGAGGATATCGAGGAGGAGCGCCGCGTTGGAGCGGGGGGTCAGATAGTCATCCTCCCACATCCAGGCCGTCCCCTGGCTTTGTTGCGCCGGCCCTACGATCCCCGCGTAGCGCTGCGATGCGGCAGTGATGGCCTGGGTCAGTCGTCCGGCGAGCCGCTTCGGGATCTCCCCTTCGCCGAAATGCTCGAGCAGGATGCTGTACATGATCGATTCGAGCGACGGATCGGATGCCGTGGAGGACATCTGCGCGATGATCAGATCGAGCGCCGTTTCGGTCGCCTCGGTCGTGTGCAGCGATTCCAGCAGCTGGAGCGCCGCGCCGCGTGCCTGCGAAGAGTAGCTCCCGAAGCGACGGCGTATCACCGCTATATGCTCGGTTCCCCCCCGCGATTCGGCGGCGCGGATCAGCTCCTCGCCGATATCCCTGTATGATTCGGTCAATGGAGCGAAACGTTCGCCGGCTGCCTCGAGTGCTTCGAGCGCTTCAGCTTCGGTGAGGACTTTCAGCGCGGACAGGCGGGCGAGCGCCTCGTCGCGCACCTCGATGCGCTCCGAACGAAACCTGTTGATGATAGGCGTGAGGCGCGAACCTGCCGTGCCGCAGCCAATTGCCGTGACGGCGAACAACGGTAGACAGAGGAAGAATGGAATGCGAAGAGCTCTATACATCGTATGCGTTGCGCCGAGCTACCCGGGGCAGGGAAGTAATCCAGGGGGAGGAATTGAACGATACTCTCCCGAATATACGAGCGTTGCGCGAAGGCGGTGCTTGCTTCCAGGGATCGAATCCATCCGGTGCGACTATCCGGGGGATATGATCATCGGGGGCGATGATGCGCGGCCGTTGCATCCGCCACCATCCGGTAGGCTACAGGTCAGCAGTGTCTCAGTGTGCCGGAATGGTGTGCCGGCGTCCAACTTCGGCCCAGCGTATCGGTGCTCGACGACCAAACTGAGACACTACCGTTCCTTCCCCCTGTTTGCTCCCTAGGTCACGGTGTGATACCTTTGTAACCATTCGTTTTCCCGCTTCCGCAGTCGGAGCTTTACGCATCTCAATCGATCCATACCCCTATGCAACAGAACTCTTTCCGTCTACTGTTCGGTTTTCTGCTCGCAGCAATGCTTGCCTCGGTCGCCGCCGGCTCGCTCCAGGCGCAGGATACGACATGGTTCAGCGATATCACCACCAAATCCAATCTCGATGGGGTGAAGGGGGGACAGGTCAGCGCGCTCGATATCAACAACGATGGCTATCCCGACCTGCTGCTGCAGAACCTTTCATACGACCGGAGCATGAAGACGAGGTTCTATCTGAACCTGCAGGACCCGGCCTCCTCCGATCCGAAGGATCGCATCTTCGTCGATTATACCGACAGCACCGGCGCCTATGCCAACCCCGATCCCAACGCGGTCGGCCGCGTGGCCGACGTCTGGGCGATGGCCGATGTCAACAACGATGGCTATCCTGATCTGGTCACCGGCATCTTCTATTACTATGTGGCGACGTTCGTCGACTCGGGGGATGTGGCCGAGGTGCTCCTCAACGACGGAACCGGACGCTTCAGGCTGGTCAGGAACAACGGACTGCATGAGCTCGGGAAATTCCCCTGCACCGGGTTCTCCTTTCTCGACTACGATCTCGATGGCAAGCTCGATATCTACGTCTCGGTCTTCTCGGCCGACCATCAGAACAACATCTGGATCTCGGGATTTCTGATGAAGGGGAACGGCGACGGCACCTTCCGCGATGTGACCATCGAGGCGGGGATCGATCAGGTGGCCGAGCCGAGCTACGGCGGCGGCATCACCGACTGGAACAACGATGGCTGGCCCGACATCCTGACCTGCCCCTACTGCCGCACCGAGGGGACGCTCTGGCAGAACAACGGCGACGGCACCTTCAGCGATGTCACCGCCCAGATCGGCTATACCGCCAAGAACGGCATGACCGGCAACGTCGATCCCGGCATCGGCGCGCGCGAGCTCTGCCAGTGGGAGGTGCTCCCGGCCGACTACGACAATGATGGCGACATGGATATGGCGCAGATGCTGGTGCATGGCGGGCTTGGCGCCAAGGAAGGGCATTCTCCCCTGACCATCAACTCCGGCGCCGAGGGGGGATACAAGCTGACGTGGGATCTCAAGAAGTTCGACCGTCCGCTCATCCCGCAGATCAAGACCTGGCGCGATACGCTGAAGTCCTCGACCGGGGCCGATTCGATCCTGACCTACAGGACGCCCGCCAGCACCGGTCATCTCGGCGATCAGGCCGGCGCGTGGCTCGACATGGACAACGATATGCTCCAGGATATCATCATCAGCACCACCGGCTATGATCCGGCCAACGACCGGGCCTATATCGAGCATCAGAACCCGGATCACTCGTTCACCGATATCGCCAAGGCGACCGGCCTCTCCAACTGGATGCGCCCGGCCTACAGCAATCGTCCGTTCGATTTCGATCTGGACGGCGATGATGACTTCGCCATCATCTTCGCGCCGCTGGCGCAGTATGTCCCGCCGGCCGACAGGGCGCGGGCCAATCAGATCTGGATGGTGCGGAACAATATCGCGAACCTGAACAACCATGTGACGGTGAAGCTCGTTGCTCCGGCGGCGTGCAACCGCAACAGCATCGGCGCCCGGATCTACGTCTATGCCGGCGGCGTCCGCCAGATGCGCGAGATCCAGTCGGGCGTCGGGCGCTGGGGAATGATGCAGCCGTTCGAGCTGAACTTCGGCCTGGCGCAGAATACCCGCGTCGACTCGATCGTGGTGCGCTGGCCGATGAAGGGGCTGCCGACATCCACGGTGATCGATCCTCCCATCAACAGCGTGGTGGTGGTCGACGGCAGCCTGAGCGTCGGCGTCGATGACGCCACGGCAACGGCCGGCGCGGCTCTGCTGTCGCTCTCGCCGAACCCCACGTCCGACTGGATGACCGCTCGTCTGTCGTCG
>Ga0164241_10000692_pt1 | contig 53620 bp, 43 predicted proteins | sample OricomyardsoilBY_FD_108780 | JGI IMG/M metagenome (GOLD analysis project Ga0164241, IMG submission 108780) | Backyard soil microbial communities from Emeryville, California, USA - Original compost - Back yard soil (BY) | ecosystem: Environmental > Terrestrial > Soil > Unclassified | place: USA... | reverse complement strand
TTGCCCGCTCGCCCCGGTCGACCCCGCCTCTGATCCGGTTCTTGTACATCGGCCCGCGGTTTCGCTCCCCGCTTCCTTCCCACGGTCGGTCGCCCTCCCGCAGTTGCGGTTCGCTTCGATTAGATGACCTCCTCTCGGCGGGACTTGCACCCGCAAGACAGCGCCCGTGCTGGGCGCACAACGCAAACGGGCCGCCGTGAGGCAGCCCGTTCGGGAGCATCGAACCGCCCGCCGCTGGTTATTGGCTGGCGGTCGCCGCGATCTGCTTCAGCTTCTTCGACAAAGCCTGACCGGCCTCGAGCAGGCCCGTCTTCTCTTCGCCCGGGGTCGGGTTGCCGCGCAGCACCTCTTCGAGGTCGCTCAGCTTGCCGCGCAGGCGAACGAGCACGTCAGCGGGGCACACCGAGCCCTGGCTGCTGGGATCGACGGGAATGAACGTCGGATCCTCGGAGGCGGGGTCACCTTTCAGGTAGCGCTTGACCGCTTGCTTCTTGCCCTTCTCGCCGGGCACCTCGAACTGTGCCGGCCACGAGTAGTCCTTCGCGTCGGTGGTCAGGAAGAACGGCTGCGGCACCGGCTGCATCGATGCGATCGGACCGAGCGGTGAGCCACCGACGATCACCGACCAGCGCACCTTCGGCTTGGTTTGCCCTTCGAGAAACTCGGTGACGCCGGCCTTCTGACCGCTGAGCAGGCGCTGGAGCTCGCCCTTGCTGTCGTTGGCTTCCGATGATGACGACGCGAAGTCGACGAGCATCGTGAGCACGTCGCCCTTGAAGCGACCGATGCCCTTGCCGGCCAGATTGGCGCCCGCGAACGGAATGTTCAGCGCGCCAAGCTTCGACACCTCGTCATCGGGATACTGCGCCTTACCGAGCTTCTCGCGGGCGCTCTTCAACAGATCGGCAAGCTGCGAGATCTTGGTGTTGGCGTTGTCGACGTCTTTGATGAGCTCCTTGGCGCCTTCGATGGCGGCGTCGCTGCCCTTGCCGCGCTCGGCCGCGCCGCCGACGGTGAAGCCCACGAAACCGCCGATGACAGCGGTGACGAGCGCCAGAACGAGGACCTTCTTCGCGCCGCCTTTTTGGGCGCGCATGACGTCATCGCTCATCTCGAAGCGAATCGTGGTCGGCGCCGCCACCGGGGCGAGCGCAGGCGACATCGCCCCATAGGGGTTCGACGCGTCGACCACCGGTGCCGGCGCAGGGCGGGACGGCGCGGTGCTCTGCTGGAACGGCGGCGCGGGGACGCCGACGCTTGGCCTGGGGATGCCGGTCGGGGGCGGAATCGACGCACCCGGCCCAGGGACCGGAGCGCTGACTGTTTTCTTACCGAGCCGGGCCTTGAGATCGATCTTGGGCTTGTTGTCCTCAGCCATACTAAAACTGTCCCGCCGGTTTTTGGCTCAATCCTCGAAAATGGGCACTGGCCAGGTGGGCGACGGGCCGGGACAGTACAGTCAAGGGCACCGCCCGAGCAAGATTGAAATTCCACTTCCAGCGTGAAGACGCTAGGCCGGTCGGCTGGGCACCGTTGTCGCCCGCTCCGAGGATCGTGACTGAGCTGCGGTCAACCTCGTGCAAAACTGACTCGCCGCACTATGACCGAGCCTCCGATGTCCGCGCCCCCCAAGTTCAGCGACGTTTATGCCGAGCTCATGAGCGAGCCGGGTCTGACCGAAGAGACCACGCGCGCCGTGTTCGACGCGATCTTCGCAGGCGCCTGGACCCCGTCGCAGATCGGAGGCTTCTTGGTCGCGCTGCGCCAGCGCGGCGAGACGGCGGCGATCGTCGCTGGCGCCGCCGCCGCCATGCGCGCCGCCATGCTGCCCGTCCGTCACTCGTTCACCAAGCTGCTCGACACCTGCGGCACGGGCGGCGACGGCTCCGGCAGCTTGAACCTGTCGACGGGAGCCGCGATCGTCGCCGCCGCGGCGGGAGCCCGCGTCGCCAAGCACGGCAACCGCGCTGCCACCAGCCGCTCCGGCAGCGCCGACGTGCTGGAGAACCTGGGCATTCCGCTCGACGTGCCCGCCGCTGCCCAAGGCTCGGTGCTCGAAGATGCCGGCATCGCGTTCTTGTTCGCGATGTCGCACCACCCCGCCATGCGACACGCGATGCCGTCGCGCCGCGAGCTCGGGATCCGTACCCTATTCAACTTGCTCGGGCCCCTGTCGAACCCCGCCGGCGTCACCCACCAGCTGCTCGGCGCACCCGACGACGCGACGCGACGGGTGCTCGCCGAAGCGCTGTCGAAGCTCGGAGTGCAGAGAGCGTGGGTCGTTCGCAGCGTGGACGGGCTCGACGAGGTGAGCCCGTTCGCGGAGACCATGATCACCGAGGTCGTCGATGGCAAGCTGCGCGAGCACGTCGTCTCGCCCGAGAGCTTCGGCTTCGCGAACAGCCCGCCCGGCGCGATCGCCGGCGGCGAGCCAGCCGACAACGCCCGCGCGCTGACCGCGATTTTGCGGGGCGACAAGCACCCTGCCGCCGACGCCGTCGCGCTCAACGCCGCCGCCGCGCTCGTCGTGCTCGAAGGCATGACCGAACGTGAAGCGGGCGCCATCGCGCGCGAGGTGCTGGCGAGCGGCAAAGGCCTGCAAACGCTGGCTCGCTGGGCCGCCGCCGCCCACAAGCAGCGGCAGAAAGTCTGAGGCAGCGTGGGCGTTCTGGCGAAAATCGTGGCGCAAAAATCGAGCGAGCTCGCGTCGCTGCGAGCGCGAGCCTTGCCGGCGCCGCCGCCGCGGCGTGAGCTGTCGCTCGCGCGCGCGGCCAACGCCGGCAAGGTCAGCTTGATCGCCGAGATCAAGCGCCGCTCGCCGTCGGCAGGCCCGCTCTCGACGGCGCTGAGCGTCGCCGAGCGCGCGCGCGCCTACGAGCGCGGCGGAGCGTCGATGTTGAGCGTGCTGTGCGACGCGCACTTCTTCGACGGCGAGTACCAGCACCTGCTCGACGCGCGCGCCGCGACGAGCCTGCCGCTGCTCTGCAAAGAGTTCGTGATCGACGAGGCCCAGCTCGACGCCGCGCGCGCGTTCGGCGCCGACGCGGTGCTGCTGATCGTGCGCTGCCTGTCGCCGGCCCGCACCGCCGCCTTGATCGCCGCCGCGCGCGAGCGCACGCTCGTGCCATTCGTGGAGGTCGCCACCGAAGAAGAAGTCGCGGTAGCGCTCGACGGCGGCGCGGACCTGATCGGGGTCAACGCGCGCGATCTCGACACGCTCGTGATGGACCCCGAGCGGGCCGCCCGCGTGATGGCTGCCATTCCGTCCCGCGTCGTGCGAGCGCACCTCTCCGGCTTGTCCAAGCCGGACGACATGCGCCGGATCCGCGACGCTGGCGCCGACGCGGCGCTGGTCGGTGAGGCGCTGATGCGCGCCGATGACCCCGTCCCACTCTTGACGGCGTTGGTGGCGGCCGCGGAGTGACGGCCGGCGGCGGCTTTTTGGCCGCTCCGCCGCCCTGACGTACATTGCGGGGGTCACCGTGAAGCTCGACGCCGCCCTCGACGCCTACCTGCAACACCTCCGGGTGGAGCGCGCGCTCTCACCGAATACGGTGATGGCCTACGGGCGAGACCTCGGGAAGCTCTTGGCCCACGCCGAGGCGCAGGGCGCGACGGAGCTCGAGCAGCTCGATCTGGGGCTGATCTCGAGCTGGATCCGCGAAATGTCGCGGGCGGGGCTGGGCCCGCGCAGCTCCGCCCGCCACCTGTCGGCGGCGCGCGGGCTTTGTAAGTTCTCGATGCGCGAAGGTGTGCTGCGTGCCGATCCGACCCAGCTCGCGGCCCGCCCGCGCTTCGGGCGCAAGCTGCCGCGCGCGCTCGGCGAAGCGGAGATGGTCACCCTGATCGAGGCGCCGCCGCCGGATACCCTCCGCGGCCTGCGCGATCGCGCCATGCTCAGCTTGATGTACGCGGCCGGGCTGCGCGTGAGCGAGCTGATCTCGCTCACCCTCGGCGACGTCGATCGCGCGCGCGGTATCGTGTCCGCCCTCGGCAAAGGCAAGAAGCGCCGGCTGGTTCCGCTAGGAGAAGTGGCGCTCGATCACCTGGCGGCTTACCTCGAAGCGCGCGCCCTCGACACCTTCACCAAGGCCGAGCGGCGGGGGGCCGGTGGTCGCGAGATTTCACAGCTGCTGTTTCCGTCCCCGCGCGGTGGCAAGCTGACGCGGCAAGCATTCTGGAAGATCGTGGGCCGCACGGCGCGTGGCGCCGGGCTGCGCGGGCACGTCCACCCCCACCAGCTTCGCCACTCCTTCGCCACGCACCTGCTATCGGGCGGCGCCGATCTGCGCAGCGTGCAGACTTTGCTCGGGCACGCCAACGTCGCCACGACCGAAATCTATACCCACATTTCGCAGGACCGCGTGCGCCAGGCCTACCGGAAGGCGCACCCGCGCGCTTGAGCTTCTGCACCGTGGAACAGCGCTTGAACCGCCACGCGTCGCTAGTATGGTGAGCCGCAAGTGACGTTCGTCCTGACGCAGCCGCGCGCCCCGGAGGTGCCAGTCATCGTGGAGGTGCCGCACGCCGGGCTCGAGGTCGACGCGGAGACGCTCGCCACGTTGGTCGCTCCCGCCGTCGCGATCGGGCGCGACGCCGACCTGTACGTCGACGAGCTGTATGCCGACGCGCCCGACGCGGGCGCGGCGCTGCTGACCGCGCGCATGAGCCGCTACGTCTGCGATTTGAACCGCAGCGAGCACGACGTCGACCGCGACACGGTGCTGGGCGCGAGCGGACGCCCGAGCCCGCACGGCTTGATCTGGCGCTCGACCACCGACAATCGGGCCGCCATCGCCCGCCCGCTGCCGAAGGCCGAGCTCGAGCGCCGGCTGCACACCTACTACCGGCCCTACCATGAGCAGCTCGATCTGCTGGTGCGCGATCGACTGGCGCGCCACGGCTTCGTGATCCTCGTCTCCGGCCATTCGATGCCGAGCCGCGGCCGCGACGGACACGACGATCCGGGCCGCGAGCGCGCCGACGTCGTACCCGGCACCCGCCAGCGCACCACGGCTGCTCCCGCCGTCATCGAGGCCACCGAGCGCGTCGCCGCCCGCTTCCATCTCGGGCTCGCCCACGACGAGCCGTACCGCGGCGGCCAAACCACGATTCGCTACGGGCGCCCCGCCGCCGGCATCCACGCCATCCAGATCGAGCTGAATCGAAAATTGTACATCGACGAGCAGTCGCTCATCAAAAAACCTAATGAATTCCGCATTATGCGGAGCTTTTGCCGCAGCTTGATCCTGGAGCTGGCGTCGCTCCGCCAGGTGCCGCGCGCGCCTTGATTGGAGCGAGGGCGTGGCAGCTGAGCGCCTGCGTAGTGCCGAGACGCTTGACTTGGGCCGGCCATCTACTACGTTCCGCGGCCTTCCCCATGGCTCGCAGCGAAATCACCGGCAAACGCCGCTTGGCAGCTCAGAACGTCTCTCACTCGAACATCAAGACCAAGCGCTGGCAGAACGTGAACGTGCAGCGCCGCCGGCTCTGGGTTCCCGAGCTCGGCCGTCACGTCACGCTCAAAGTGACGACCGGCGATCTGCGCTCGATCGACAAGGTCGGCCTGCTCGCTTACGCCAAGAAGCACGGCGTTACGCTGGCGTGAGTCGGGCGCGCCGCGCCTAGCGGCGTGATCGCAGCTCGGGTCGCGCCGCCCGCGAGGGTCGCGCGGCCTTTTGCTGCTCGAACAGCTCGCTCTAGCTCGCGGGGCTGCCGCCCTGCAGCGTGTTTGCAGAACCTCACGTGTCGTCACCCGGCAACGCCGCAAGGGTCGAGTCGGGCGGCGAAGTGCTCGCCGCGGGCGACTAGAACGCGTCGACAGCTTCGACGGTGCGCTTGACGCCGTCGCGACGAATGCCGAGCCGGCGCGCGCCCGGCTCGTCGATCAGCTGGGAGCCGGGGGCGGTCCACAGCTCGTGGGCGGAGCCGAGCGCGTCGTAGTCGATCCAGAGCGGAGCGGGAGCCGCGATCGGCGCGGTCGGGGTCGCGCGCGGCACGCCACGGCGCGTGGGAGTGGCCAGCATCGGCGCCGAGAGCTCCAGCTCTTCGACGTAGATCGCTTCCGGCTGACACTCGAACGCCGCCGCCACGAACAAGCCATTGACGTCGACGGCGCTGACGGTGGTGCCACGGCCGAACGGGGCCGCGGCTTCGTCCGACCACGGCGCGCTCAGCCGCGCCGTGCCGGCGTGCTCGCGGCGCAGCGCCGGTTTATCGAGCCCCTCGGGCCGGGCGAAGTCAGCCGGCGTGAGCAGGCCGCCGCTCGGCGCGCCGAACTGGCGCACCAGCGCGCGGGACACCTCGGGCTCGGAGAACGCGAGCGCCCCTACCTCGCCCACGCGCGACAGCACCGCTGCGCGCCGCTCCGCCCCGCGCTCGCGCGCCAGCGCGACACCAGCTTGAACCAAGCGCCCGAGGCTGGCGTGAGCGCCGTAACCCACCGCCACCGCCAGCGCCGGCACCGAGCACGGCACCCCGATGCGCGCCGCACGCGGCGGCTCCTCTCCTGGCAGCACTCCGCGCGGTCGCTTGGCGTTCTTGCCCGGCTGGCGGACTCGGCCGTCGAAGGCGCGATCGCCGGAGCCGGTGCCGCCCAGCAGCACCGTCACGGGCCCCAGCAGCACGCCCGGATAGGCGCCCGCGGCGGCAAAGTAGCCGGCCAGCACGGCGTCGATCGCCGACGCGCCCTTGGCGAGCTCGTCGCCCGCCGCCGCCTCACAAGCAGGGTCATTGGACCGCGCCAGCGCGCGCAGGCGTAGGCTCACGACTCTTCGTCCTCGTCCTCGTCCTCGAATTCGTCGTCGTCATCCTCGTCGAGGTCGTCTTCGTCTTCGTCTTCGTCCAGCTCGTCGCCGGACGCTGCCCCGTCCTGCCCGGCGCCGATCAGGCCGCGCAGATCTTTGGCGGCGCGGAGCGCGTTGTCGCCCTCGATCACGATGTAAGCCTCTTCGAAGGCGATCAAGCGATCCGCGGCGCGCTCGATGGCGGTGCTGCGTACGCGTCCGCCCGTGCCGAGCGAGGAGATGCGGCCGTAGGCCACGCTGCCCTCCGGCAGATCGTCGCGCGCCGGATCGCGCGCCAGCGTCACGTCGAGCGAGGCCGCCAACGCCTCCGCCTCGGCTTCCGCGAGCAGCCCCGTCGGCTCCCAGGCGATCGCGATCCCGCCCGCCTTCAGCAAGTCGACCAGCTTGGTGAGCCGGGCTCGCGTGCGGGCGCCCGGCCGCGCCGTGGGCGGCGTGCGCAGCACGATCCAGCGCGCGCTCAGGCCGCGCGCCGTTTCCAGCGTGTCGGCCACGTCGGCCTCGCTCGCGTCGGCTTCGAGCGACGCCACAGCTTTGGGCACGATGACGGCGAACACCAGCTGCGGCGGCGCCTCGCTCTTCATCGTTTCGAGCGTGCGGCGGCGAGGCGCGCCGTTGTCGAGCCGCACCTCGAGCAAATCCAAGTGCTTACCGTAGCGAGCGATCGCAAGCTTCGAGGGACTCTGACCGACACGAAGGATCATTGAGCGGCGGCGTATAGCGTATCCCGGCCCGCTGGGCCAGGAAGCGCGCCGCCGCTCTGGGGCCCCTCATTGGAGTCGGCGCCTTGCTGCGCCTCGCCCCGCTCCCCCGCCCTCATTCGCCGAAATGAAACCACTGCGTCGGACAGCCCTTCAGCCAGGCTTCCATCGCGCCCACCGCCTGCGCGGCGGCGCTCCCGAGCTCCGCCGCGCTCGCGCGGCGCCCCAGCTCGATCGGCTCTTCGATCGACAGCTCGTACTGGAAAAAGTCCAGGCGCCGCGCGAACACCGGCACCACCAGCGCCCCGCTCAGACTGGCAAGACGAAATGGCCCTTCTGGCGCGCTGAACGGCTCACCGAACAGGGGCGCTCGCAGCACGCGCCCGCTCGGCGGCACACGATCGAGCTGCATCGCGGCCACGCCCCCGCGCTTGAGGTGCGCGATCAGCGGCAAGGCTTCGGTCGGGTGAGCGCCGACGTGCAGCACCTTGAGCCCGCGCTCGCTGCGATGCATGTCTTGGAGCTGACCGGCGCGCTCGTTCGCCTCGCGCTGCATGACCAGCATCACGTCCGCGCCCAGCGAGCTGCCGAGCAGCTGGGCCGTGAGCTCCCACGGGCCGATGTGCGCGGTCACGATCACGACGCCGCCGCCGCGCTCGAGCGCGCGCTGCAAACGCTCGGCGCCGTGCACCTGGACGCTCGGCTCGGTGTCGCGCCGCTCGGAAGCGATCGCTTCCGTGAAGCACGCCGCGTAGTTCGAGATCGTCGACAGCGCGTCGAGCTGCTCGCGGAGCGCCCCGCGCGGGCCGTAAATGCGCCGCAAGTTGCGCACCACCCGCCGTCGCACCTCCGGCAACGCCAGGCCGAAAGCCACGCCGATCGGCGCCGGACTGAGCCGAATGAAATCGCGGGGGCCGCGCAAGGCGCCCCAGTGCGCCAGACGACGAAGAAACACGCTCTCGCGCCGCGGCGCCGGTTGGCTCATCACGCGCTTCAGGTCCTCTCACGAGCCTCGCCCTCAGGCAAGCCTTTGGACGCCGGCCTTGGCAAGCGTGGCAGATAGCGCCAGAGTCGCGGCGTGGCGGCCGCTTCGACGACAAGCGATACCCTGCTCGGCGGCGCCCTCCGGCTGCTGCAGCCGAGGACCGGTTACCGCGTCAACATCGACTCCTTGCTGCTCGTCGCCTTCGCCGGCGAGCGCCGCGTGGAGCGCGTGGTCGACTTGGGCGCCGGCGTGGGCGCGCTCGGCCTCTTGGCTCTGCACCGCGGCATCGCCCGGCGCGCGCTGCTGATCGAGGCCGACCCGAAGCTGGTGGCGCTGGCGCGCGAGAACCTGCAGCGTAGCCGGTTCGACGGCGAGGCGCGCGAGCTCGACCTCACGCGGGAGCGACTGCGGGAGTCCGCGCTGCCGCTCGTGCTGTGCAACCCGCCGTATTTTCCCGCCCACAGCCACCGCCCCGCCCAATCGCCGTCCAAGGCGTCAGCGCGCAGCGGCGAGCTCGGGCCATTTTTGAAAGCCGCCTCGAAGCTGCTGGCGCGCAAGACCGGGCGCGCTCTGTTCAGCTACCCAGCTCCGCAGTTGCCGGAGCTCCTCGCCGAGGCTCAACGTGAAGGCCTAGTCGCCAAGCGTCTGCGCTTCGTTCACGCGCGGCTCGATCAGCCGGCGCGGCTGGCCCTCATCGAGCTACGCGCCGCGCGCCCGGGAGGCTTACGGATCGAGCCGCCGCTCGTCGAGTGGATCGGTCGCAAGCGCTCGCCGGAGCTGTCTCGACTCAGCGGTGACCGAGCAGCCGATCGAAGGTGATCGCGGCGGCCGCGCGCACGCTGAGGTGATTGAAGCCGTCGGCGCGCGGCGAGCGGATCGGCGCCAAGAGAAAGCTCGCGCGCTCGAGGATCTCGTCGGCCAGGCCCCAGCCCGTACCGAACGCGATCAGCACCGGCGGTCCGTCGCCGTGAATTCGCTCGCGCGCGGCCTCGTGGGACAGGCTCTTTTCGCCCCCGCGCGCGCTCGTCACCCACAGCTCGGTCTCCGGGCCCGAGCTCTCGAGCGCTTCGTCGAGGTTGCACACCACGCGCAGGTTGCGCATCGGCGGCACGCGGTCGGGAATGCGCCGCGACCCGGAGCCGGTCAGCCAGTGCTCCTTGATGCGCTCGGCCAGCTCGCGTTGGGCGGCGATCGGGTGCGCCACGTAGTACGCCGACAAGCCGAAGGTGTGGGCGCTGCGCCCGATGTCGTGCAGATCCAGGTTCGTGATCGCGCCGGTCACGATCGTGCGGGCGCGATCGTAAATCGGATGGTGAATCAGCACCGCAGATACTTGTCTCATCATTTCGCCTTCTCGGCCGCGAGCTCCGCCACCAGCTCCGGCCGGCGCGCCGCGCTGCGCCGAGCGGCTTGCTCCTCGCGGTAGCGCTTGATCTTGGCGTGATCGCCGCTGCGAAGTACCTCCGGCACCTCGAGTCCACGGAACGACAACGGGCGGGTGTAGTGCGGGTACTCGAGCAGCCCCTGGCATTCGGGGCTGAACGACTCTTCGCGCGCCGAGTCGTCGTTGCCGAGCACGCCCGGCAGCAAGCGGATCACGGCTTCGAGCAGGCACATCGCCGGCACCTCACCGCCGGTGACGACGAAATCGCCGAGCGAGAGCTCTTCGTCGACGAAGGAGCGCACGCGCTCGTCGAAGCCTTCGTAGCGGCCGCAGGTCAGGCACAGCCGCGATTTTTCCGCCAGCCGCCGCGCGTCGGTCTGGGTGAAGCGCTTGCCCTGCGGCGTGAGCAAAATGCGATGCACGGGCTCGCCGGGTCCCAGGGCCGCGCAAGCGGCGTCCATCGCCGCCACCGTGCAATCGGCGCGCATCACCATGCCGGAGCCACCGCCATACGGCGTATCGTCGACGCTCAAGTGCTTGCCGAGGCCGTGCGGGCGCAGGTCTTCGTAGTGGACCTGTACGACCCCGCTATCGCGGGCGCGGCCCATCAAGCTCGTGGCGAAGAACGGCGTGAACAGCTCCGGGAACAGCGTGACGATCGCGACTTGCATTTTCGCGGCGCCGTTCAGGCCAAAAGCCCATCGAGCGTGGACAGCTCGACGAGCTTCTCGGCCACGGAGACGCGCGCGACGAACGCCGGCACCAGCGGCTGCTCCACGGTGCGACCGTCGGGCGTCTTGATCACCAGCGCGTCGACGCTCGGGTGGGTCGCGATCTCGACCACGACGCCGATCTCCCCTTGTGGTCCGGTCACGGTCGCGCCGATCAAGTCGACCAGGTAATACTCGTCTTCGCTTTCGGGAGCGGGCAGCGCGGCGCGCGCTACCCACACCGTCGAGCCGCGCAAAGCGTCGGCGCCGTCGCGCTCGACGACGCCCTCGAGCTTCACCAAGTAGGCGCGCGGGACCGGCCGCGCCCACTCGATGGCGTGCGGCTGCGCGCCGGTGGGCACCTCCGGTGGCTTCGACAACCACAGCTCCGGCACGTGCTCGAGGGCGTCGCTGCCGTCGAAGAATAGCTCGACGCGCAGCTCGCCCTTCAGGCCGTGCGCACGGGCGACACGGCCGATCGCGAGCAACTCGCTCGGCGACGACGGCTGGGCCGTCAATCGATGATGTCGAGGTGGGCGCGGCGACCGATCTTGATCGACGTCGCCGACACGATGGTTCGGAGCGACTGGGCGGTACGGCCGTCTTTGCCGATCACCTTGCCGATGTCGTTCTTGGCGACGCGCAGCTCGAGGATGATGTTGTTGTCACCCTCGATCTCCGCGACCTCGACGCTCGCGGGGTCGTCCACGAGCGCTTCCGCCAAAGTTTGTACGAGTTGCTTGAGCGCCATGTCAGCGAGCTCAGGCAGCCGGTTGAGCCGGATTCTTCTTCAGCAACTTCGTCAGGGTGTGCGACGGTTGCGCACCCAGCTTCGTCCAGTACTCGAGACGCGCGCGATCGACGGCGAACGGCCCCTTCGGATCGAACGTACCGATGTTCTCGATGTGACGGCCGTCACGCGGGGCGCGGTGATCGGTCACCACGATGCGGTAAAAAGGGGCCTTGTTGGTGCCGTAGCGCGAGAGGCGAATATGAACAGCCATGAATCCTCAGAAAATCGAACAACTTCGGAAGGGCGGGCACGGTAGCATGGAAGCCGCCTCCCGCCAGGCACGGCCGAAGCCGGCGACGTAGTTTCTAGTTCAGTAACTTGCCCCGCGGCATTTAAAGGAAGCTTTCTGCTCGGTCAAGCGGCGTGATAGCCTGGCTTTTCCCCATGACGGCTCCGAAGGACGCGATCGTCCGCGTGGTGCGAGAAGTATTGGCGCCCCTGGTTCGGGCCGACGGCGGTGAGCTCTATCTAGTATCGGTCGACGATTCGGGGGTTTCGCTGCACCTGGCGGGGCGCTTTTCAGGGTGCCCCGGCAACACCCTGGCCCGCCGCCGCGTCCTCGAGCCGCTGATCGCATCCGCCGTCCCGGGTGCCTACCTGACGATGACGACCGGCGTCCTCGTCCCCAGCGGCGCCGAGCTGATCGCCCCCACGACCGCCAGCGCCTGAGCTTCGGGCGGGGGGGCTGCCACGCCCGCTTGCAGAGACTGCCGTGTCGGCCCCGGGCCCTTCCCGGGCGACCGCAACAGACGACGTCGTCGCGCGTCTCGCTCTCATCGTGAGACGCCGGGGCGCGGCGCCGAAGTCGCGGCCAGCGCCGCCGCCGCGGGACGGCGCGTCGTTCAAACGCGACGAGGCGACCGCGGGGGCACGGTCGCCTCGTTGAAAGGAGCGGCGAGAAGGCGCGGCGCGTTACTTCTTCTTCGGGTCTTTCTTCCCCGCCTCTTTCTTGTCGGTCGGGGGGCCCGGGTTCACGGGCGGATTGGCGGTAGCGGCCTTCACGTCTTTGTCGAGCTCGTGCTGGTCGACCATTTGGTGGGTGCGCAGGCGCGGCAGGCTTTCTTGAATCGACTTGTCGACGAACACGAGGCCGAGCACGTCGCCGCGATCGACGGCACGAATGATCTTCTCGTTGTCTCTCCAGACTGCCTCCGGGAAGATCTGGCCCTTCTGAAAATCAGGAGCGAGCTTCTGCGGCTCGCCGCCGAACACCTTCGTCAGCTTCTTGACGGCGGAGTCGAAGTCCGAGCCCAAGCTCGACTTCGGACCGAGCTTGTACTCTTGGTAGATCTTCCACAGCTTGTCGTCGAAGAAGAAGAAGTGGAGCGCGGGGACTTCTTTGCCGTCGTCCTTGATACGGGCCGACATGCGCGCCAGGCTCTCTTTGTTGCCGTAGCTGTACTCGCCCTTGAGCGCGGACTGATCGATGCCGGTCGGCGTGTCGAGGAATTCGATCCGGCTGCGACGGAACACCGCTTTTTTGCCGCGCAGCTCGTCTTCGACCTGGAGCGATTGGGTGGGGCTCGCGGCCAGGAACTTCTTTTTGAACTCGGTATCGAGGTCTTTGTCGTTGAGCTTGGCGATCTGCTCGAGGCTCATGCCGAACTTGAGCCCGGCGAAGACCGGCATCGGGATCGTGTTCTTGAGGGCGCCCGCGCTCGCCTTGTCGGCGGGCGCTTTCGGCGGCGCCGCAGCGCTGGGATGAGACAAGAAAGAAAGAGCCGCGAGGCTCGTTACGGCGAAGGTGGCGGTCAGTTTGAGCTTCATGGCAATTTCTCCGAGTCGCGCTGGGGGGCGGAACCTAACATCCGAGCTTCGAGTGGCTCAAGGCTCTGGGCGAGGGCGCACGGGGAGTCTTGAATTCGACGAGCCGGGCGTCAGATTATTCTGGTCCACCCTGAGCCAACGCGCGAGCGGGCCGTTTACCCGCTCGCTGGCGGCTCGGGTTACGATGAGCTAGGAGCCCCCGGAAATGGACATGTACTCACGCAGCAGTTCGGTCGAAATCAAGGGCGAGCGTGACATTTCGATGATGCGAGAAGTGTGTCGGCTCGCGGCCGGCACGCTCGAGCGCGTGGGTCCGATGCTGCGTCCTGGCGTGACGACGCAAGAGATCAACGATTTCGTCCACGCCGACACGCTGCGGCTGGGAGCGCGGCCGGCTCCGCTCAACTACAAGAAATTCCCAAAGAGCGTGTGCACGTCGATCAACGAAGTCGTGTGTCATGGCATCCCCGATCCGCGGCGGGTGCTCAAAGACGGCGACATCATCAACGTCGACGTGACGCACCTGTACAAGGGCTTCCACGGCGATACTTCCGCCACTTTTTACGTCGGTACGCCGAGCGAAGACGCCAAAAAGGTCGTAGAAGTGGCGCGCAAGTCGCTCGAGCTCGGCATCGCCCAGGTCAAGCCCGGCGCGCGACTCGGCGACATCGGCGCTGCTATTCAAGAGTTCGCGGAGAGCCACGGCTGCTCCGTGGTGCGTGATTTCGTGGGCCACGGCATCGGCCGCAAGTTTCACGATGAGCCGCAGGTGAAGCACTACGGCCATCGCGGCACCGGCAATCGCCTCAAGCCGGGCATGACCTTCACGATCGAGCCGATGGTGAACCTCGGAGGTTGGGAGGTCGAGGTGCTCGACGACGACTGGACCGCGGTCACCAAGGACGGCTCTCTCTCGGCGCAGTTCGAGCACACGGTGCTCGTCACCCTCGACGGCGTGGAGATCCTGACTCGGCGCGAAGCCCCCCTGGTGGGCAGCGAGCTGTTCCCGACCTACTTCGGATCGTAGCCGGCCGGTTCAGCCCGTCGGCCTATTTCAGTCTGAGCGGCCGACCCGAGTCAATGTCCGGCTTGACTCGTTGCGTGGCGGGCGACTAGGTTGCGCTGGGCTTAATACCCAGGGACCCCGGTCCCGCCGCCCACAATCCAGACGGGTCGCAGGCGCGCCCGGACGTGTAGAGGTTTGTGCCTCAGGCGCTGCATGGGCGGGCGGGTCCGTCTGATATTTTTGGCTGGAAATGTCGCTTCGATCCAAATCGCGCCCCAAGAGCAAGGGCAAAAAGAGCTCAAAAGCCCAACCTGCCAAGCGAAAGGCGCAAGCCAAGCCGCAAAAGCCGAGCGCGAAGGGCAAGGCCAAGAGCGCTCGTCCTGCGCCGACAAAAAAAGGCGCCAGCAAAGCGAAGCCAAGCGCCAAGGCGAAGCCGGCCAAGCCTGTCGTTGACAAGGCCAAGCTGAAAAAGCTCCAGGCCGCCGAGAAGGCGCGGCTCCAAGCCGAGAAGGCGCGGCTCCAAAAAGAGCGCGAAGCGGAGCGCAAGGCCGCGGCCAAGGCCAAAGAGGCGGCGCAGCGTGAAAAAGAGCGCGAGGCCGCCAACAAGGCCAAGGCCAAAGAGCGCGAAAAGAAAGAAAAAGAGCGCGAAGCGGCCCAGCTCGCCAAGACCAAAGAGCGCGAAGCGGCCCAGCTCGCCAAGGCCAAAGAGCGCGAAGCAGCCCAGCTCGCCAAGGCCAAAGAGCGCGAAAAGAAAGAAAAAGAGCGCGAAGCGGCGCGGCTCAAGAAAGAGCGCGAGGCCGAGAAGGCGCGCGAGCAGAAAGAGCGCGAGGCCGCCAAGCTGGCGAAAGAAAAAGAGCGCATCGCCGAGCGCGAGCGCATCAAGCGCGAACGCGACGACGAGCGCGAGCGCGTGCGCGTCGCCAAAGAGGCCGAGCGCGAAGCCGCCCGCAAGCTCAAGGAAGAGGAGCGGGCCAAGCGTGAGGCCGAGCGCGAAGCCTACCGCCGCGCCAAAGAAGCCGAGCGCGAGCGGATCCGCGCCGAAAAAGAAGCCGCCCGCCGCGCCCTCGAGGGCAAGGTCGCGCGTGCCTCCAAGCGAGCGGCCCGCGACCAGAGTCGCGGCGCCGGCGCCCGCGTCTACCGGCCCGACGCGATTCCGAATCAGTCGGGCACGACCCGCCGCCTCGACACGCCGAGCGGCCAGCAGAAGCTCGTCGGCGTGCGCTCGCTGGAGCCCGGCCAGATTCCGCCCGAGCCCGAGCCGGCGCGCCCCGTCGTTCCTCCCCCGCCCCCGGTCGCGCCGTCGTTGCCGATCGAGGAGCGCTACGCGAAGATTCTGGCCCGCCTCAACAGCGCCGATCCGGAGTTCCGCCGCGAATACCGCGAGAGCTTCGATATGTCGTGGGTCTATCACGACAGCGCTCTCGAGGGCGTGGTCTACACCTACCAAGAGCTGAAGACCGCCACCGATCCATCCGTCGGCAGCGTGCCAGACGGCATGCAGCCGGTGTGCGAAGAGATCCGGCGCCACCGCCAGGCGATCGAGTACGTGCGTGAGCTCGCCGAGCGCAAGCGCATCCCGATCACGGTCGATACGATCAAGAAGCTCTACGTCATCCTCCACCCCGACGAAGGTGACGTGAAGTCGGTCAAGTACCGCAAAGACATTCCCCAGCACCGCTTGTACTTCCACGAGTACGCCGCGCCCGACAAGATCGCCTACCGCGTGCGCCAGGTCATCGACTGGCTGAACGGGCCGGAGCCGAAAAAGCTCAAGAGCCCGATCCGCATCGCTTCGCGCGTCCACTACGACCTGGTGCGCGTCTTCCCGTTCCCCAACGACAGCGGCAAAGTCTCGCGCCTGCTGATGAACGCGCTGCTCATGCGCGCCGGCTACCCGCCCGCCATCATTCATTCGACGGAGCGGCAGCGTTACTACGAAGCGCTCAAGGGCCAGCTGCCGATCATCTTGCAGATGGCCAACGATTCGATCATCAACGCGCTGCTCAGCATCGAGAAGCGCTTCGACGAGTACGACGCGGCCCGTCCTAGCAGCGCCCCCGCTGCCGACGACGGCTCGGCGCCGCCCGTCACGCCCACGCTGGCGTCTCGTACTGCCGCTCACGATCTCGACGATCTGAGCGACCTCGGTGACGACTCATCGGGCTCCGACCACGACGACGACGACGGCGACTCGGACTCCGACGACGCCGCTTCCAGCGACGACTGAGCGGAAGGGAGCGCTCGCGTTCCCTTCCCCCACCGCCCGTCGCGCGAGCGCACCGCGGCGGCCCGACGACGGCACGTGAGCTTCTGCGAGTTAGGCTGCGCCTCGGCAGCCCTCGCCGCCTCACTGGCTGACTATCGAGAAGCGATCGCTTCCCAGCCGGTGGCTTGGGCGAGCTTTCCGACGGCGACGTTGTAGTCGAACGTGGCGGACATGACCGCGAAGCGCTTGAGCGCCCATTCCTTGGCGGGGTCGACGATGTCTTCTTCGTCGTTGGTGCCGACGTCGATGCCTTGCTGCACCAAAATCAGCCATTTTTTCGCGTAAGATGCCGCCTCCGCGTAGGCGTCGAGCCGGCGCTGGGCGTCTTCGGCTTCGCGGTAGGCGGTCTCGACCTCGACCGCGACTCCGCCGAGCGCATAGCGCTCGGTGGCGCGCAGCTCCTCGAGCTGAGCCTGCGCTTGGGCGACGCGGGCGGCGTTCGGCAGGAAATCGAGCTTGTAGCGCAGCACCAGCGCCGCTCCGTAATACAGGACGTTGATGCCGTCACGCACGAACGGGTTCTGTTGATCGGTGATGCCCGGCGCTTTGGCCCAGCGCGCGGTGACCCCGAGGCCGATGTCGGGGAAATATTTCGCCTGCTCCATGCGGACTTGCGCCTGGCGAGCGGTCAGGCCTGCCCGCGCCATGTTGATCTCGGGGCGATGCAGGCGAGCCGCGCTCAGGTAGGTCGCGAGCGGGCCGAGCGCGCGCCGCACCGGGGTCAACGGCAGCTCGGGCAGCGGCAGCTCGCCTTGCACGCCGGTCAAAAACTTCAGGCCCGCCAGCGCGATCGCCTCTTTTTGGCGGGCTTCGCTGTGGCGCGCGGTGAGATCGGCGCGGTTCATCTTCAGCTTGTAGAACGCGACCTCATCGGCGTCGCCGGCCTTGACCTTCTTTTCGAGGCTGGCGAGGTACTTGTCGATGCGGCTCTCCGCCTCGTTCATCAGCGCGATCGCGTCGCGCGCGAGCTGCACGCCGTAGTAGGCGCGCCGCACGTCTTGCTTGATGTTGTTCTTCTCTTTCTCGACGTCTTGCTCGGCGACCTTGACCTGGGCGGAGGAGGCGTCCCACAAATTCGTGATCTTGCCGAACGTGTAGAGCGGTACGACGCCGTCCAGGCCGATGTTCCAGCCGAGGCCCATGTGGCTGGTGATGGCGGCGTCGGTGTCGGGGCTGTAGAGCACGGTGCCGCGCACCTGGGGCGCGAGCCCGAACCCGCCGCTCACGTTGAATTCGCTATACGGCTGATACCAGCTCTGTACTTGCTGTTGCTGGCGGTAGGTCAGCCGCGCGCGCGCCTCGTGGATTCGAGGGTAGTTGCGCAACGTGAGCGCAATGCAGCGCTCGAGCGTGTAGCCGGCGAGGGTGCCCGCCGATGCCAAAGGCCGTAATGGCTCGAGCTCTCCCGCGGCCGCCCCCGTCGGCGCCGCGTCGCCGTGGGTCCGGGCGTAGGTCACGTCGGCTGGCGGCGTCGAGACCGGCGTGGGGGCGTCGATCGGATCCAAGCCGCGGAGCTTGATCGGATCCGGGGCTGGCACCGGCGTGAACACGGGCGTGGGCGTTCGTGGGGGAGCCAAGCCGGGCCCGGGCGGAGGAGCGGGCAGCACCGACGGCGCTTGCGCCGCCGCGACGCCGGAGCAGAGCGCACATCCGATCGCCAGCAGCCAGGGGCAACGCTTGAAACACGCTAGTAAGGACATCGCTCAGTCGTCGTCTCGGGCTTTTAACCCCGCCCGCTTCACCGCGCGTCTAAAATTCGAACGATCGAGCCCGGCCTTCCGAGCGGCCTCCGAGACGTTTCCACCGGTTTGCTGCAAAAGGGCCGAAAAATAGGCGTGCTCGAACGTGGACAGCGCCTGCTCTTTGGCCTCGCGGTAGGGCAAGTCCAGCCCCTCCAGCGTCAAGACGGCGGAGTTGCCGGTCTCGGCGTAGACGCCGTTCCGCCCGCGGGCGAACGGCAGGTCCCCCGACTGGAGGGTGTCATCCTTGCAGAACACGATCGCGTGCTCGATCGCGTTCTCGAGCTCGCGCACGTTGCCCTTCCAGTTTTGCGCCTGCAGGAGGCGCATCGCGTCGCTCGAAATCTTGGTGACCTGGCTGTTGCTGCGCGCGGCGTACTTCTTGAGAAAGTGATAGGCGAGCAGCGGGATGTCCTCGCGGCGCTCGCGCAGCGCCGGCAGGTTGATTGGTACGACGTTGAGGCGATAGTAGAGATCTTCGCGGAACTTGCCGGCGCTGATGCGGCTGGTCAGATCGACGTTGGTCGCCGCTACCACCCGCACGTCGACGGTCTTGGTGTCGTTCGACCCGACCCGCTTGACCTCGCCCTCTTGCAAGGCGCGCAGCAGCTTGACCTGCGCCAGGGGCGGTAAATCGCCGACCTCGTCCAGGAACAGCGTGCCGCGGTCGGCGGTCTCGAATAGTCCAGCGCGCGTCGCGGTCGCGCCCGTGAACGCGCCGCGCACGTGCCCGAACAGCTCGCTCTCGACGAGATCGACGGGGATCGCCGAGCAGTTGACGGCTACGAACGGCTGCGCCATCCGCGGTGAGTGCTGGTGAATAGCGCGCGCCGTCAGCTCCTTGCCGGTGCCGGATTCGCCCAAAATCAGCACTGTCGAGGACGTCGGCGCCACCCCGACGGCGAGCCGATACACCTCCTGCATGCTCGGCGAATTGCCGATGAGCTCGCCGAATTTCTCGATCTGCAGCAGACGCTCTTCGAGGGCGGCAGCGCGATCGACGAGCCGGCGCCGCTCGGCCGCCTTGGTGACCGTCAGCACCACCTCGTCGTTGGAGCGGAACGGCTTGGTCAAGAAATGGTAGGCGCCGGCCCGCACCGCCTTGACCGCCGTTTCGACGTCGCCGAATGCGGTCATCATCACGACCTCGACGCCGTCGTGCTTTTCGCGCACGTGCTCGAGCAGCTCGAGCCCGCCGACCTTGGGCATCATCAGATCCACCAGCGCCACGTCGACGTGCTCGCGCTCGAGCAGGGTCATGGCCTGCGCGCCGTCGTCGGCCGTGATCACGTTGCAGCCGCGGCTCTGAAGCAGCCGCGACAGGCTACGACGCAAGGTGGGCTCGTCGTCGACGACCAAGACCCTCGGCGGCCCCGCCTCGACCCTCACCGCCGTCAACTCCCCCGAGCGCGAAGCCGACAAGCTCATGAGTTGCCTCGTCGCGGCGGCCTCTCTTCGGAGCGGGGCGCGTCCGGAGCGCGCCCGGTGGGGCGCTCGTCGGCCGGCAACGGGCGTTCGGAGCGGCTCCGGCTCGGTCGATTGGTGCCGGGCCGGTTGTCGATCGTGACGGGCGTGTACATCTGGTTCTGCTGCTGAAATACGCAGATACGGCCCCCGCCCTCGCGCTTGGCCGTCGACAGGGCGCTGTCGGCGGCGCGGAGCAGGGCGTCCTTGGTGCGCACGTCGCGCGACGGGTACAGCGCGACCCCCATCGACAACGAGATGCGCGTGCTGCGCCCGGCATCAGCCGAAAACGGGCGATCGACGACGTCGCGAAAGATGCGCTCGGCGACGGTGACCGAGCCGGCGAAGTGCGTGCTCGGTAGCACGACCAGGAACTCGTCCCCGCCGAAGCGGGCCACGACGTCGACCTCGCGCACGCTGCGGCGGATCGCGTCTGCGATGAATTTCAAGATCGCGTCGCCGAGCCCGCGCCCCTGCGCCTCGTTGTGCGACTGCAAGCGATCGACGTCGATGACCATGCACGACAGCGGATCGTGGTAGCGCTCGGCGCGCTTGAACTCTTCCGTCAAGCGCGTGTGCAAGTAACGGTAGTTGTAGAGTGAAGTGAGCGTATCGTGCACGCTGAGCTGCTCGAGCTTGGCGCGCGCCTCGACGACGTGGTCGTGCAGGCGCTTGATGCGCAGCATCGCCTCGACCCGCGCCGTCAGCTCACGCTCGTCGAACGGCTTGGAGACGTAGTCGTCGGCGCCGATCTTCAAGCCCTCGACGCGGCTGGCGGTATCGGTTTTGACCGTGACGAGCAGCACCGGCAGGAAGTTGTCCTGCGTCATGCCCTTGAGCAGCCGGCACGCCTCCAGGCCCGACAGCCGCGGCATCATGACGTCGAGCAAGACCAGGTCCACGCCGCCGCGCGCCACCCGCTCCACCGCCGCCTGTCCGTCCGCCACCGCCTCGACCGTGAAGCCGTGGGCCCGCAAGGTTTCCGCGAGCAGCTCGCGCGTCAGGCGATCGTCGTCGGCGACCACGATCGTGGCGCCCTTCAACTTTGGCGAACCGATCGACAGGGGACGCGGAGGATCGCTATCCGGCACGGCCCGTCAGGTTACCAGCGCCAGCCGGAAACCCGCAACCGTGCCGGCCTCACCGGGCTTTACGGCATCAAATCGAGGCTTATACCGGCGTCGAAGCCTTCGCGGCCGCTTCGTTTACTGCCGAAGGCGGCGAGCGCCAGGCAGCCGCAGCCGTGGCGGTAGCGAGCGAACGAACGCACCGCCAGCAGCTTATCGTCGAGCGGATCGGCGTCTCCGCCGACGCCTACCGACAGCACCGAGGCCAGCGCCAGCGTGAGGTCCGCGCCGGTGGTGAGCCCCTGCCGATCGTAGCCGCCCAGCTCCTGGAAGCTCGGGATGACGTCGCCTTGCGCCTCGGTCGGGCTGAAGCCGGGGGCGGTTTCGGTGCGCGCCTCGGCGTAACCGATCAGGCTCGTGCCGCCGCGGGCTCCGAGCCGGACTCGAGCGCTGCCCTCGGCGGCGCTGTCACGGGGCTGGGCCACGCCGGAGACACGAATTCCAACCCAACGCGCATCCGTCGACAGCTGCGCGAGCGCTATCGGCGCGGCGGCATCAGGCGCACCGGCCAAACCAGCAGCCAGCCGCACGCGCAGCGCGGCCGAGCGCGCGAAGCCGCCGAGCGCCGTGGTCAGGCCGCCCGTCGCGAGCAAGCGGTTGTCCCCTGCGCCGTCCCAGTAGCGGCGCTCGATATGGCCCATGAGCTCGGGCGACAGCAGGTGGCTCAGCGAGTCGAAGCGACGCCGCAATGGCAGCGACAGCGACAGCCCAGCGCCGGTCCGCAGCTTGAACAGAGCTTGCGACGCCTCCGACAACAGCTGGCCTTGCTCGAACACGCCCGCGCGAGCCAGCGCCGGTCCGAGCCGGGCGGCGGACTCCACGCTGAGCCGCTCTAAGCCGCGGCTGTCAGAGCTTCGGCGGCGCCCGTCGCCGGCGTCGACGCCGGACAGCGCGCCGAGATCGACGGCGTAGCTGGTGCGCTCGCCCAGGCGACCGCCGGTCGACATCAGCGCGAACGGACCGAGGTGCAGGCGATCCGGGAGGGCGGCACCACGCGGGGCGTCGGCGGCGGCTCCGAACGCAAGCAAGACGTCGCCGGTAGTGCCGACGCCGATCCGGGCGTGGTCGTAGCGGCGCGCGGCGGCTTCCAGCGACGACAGGGCGCGACGGCCGCGCGAGCCCAGCGACGCATCCACGTCGTAAGCGGTGATCGCCGCCGTCCGGCCACCGACGGCGCCGTGGGCGTCGAGCGTGAGGGCCATACCGTCGCGGTGATCCCAGCGCACGACGGAGGTGGTCTCGGGCGTGAACAGGCGCACGTCCACGCGGGCGCCGCCGTTCAGGTAGCCGAAGCCACCGACGTCGAGCGCGCGCGGCGCGGGCCGTCCTTGATTGGACTCGAACGGGACGTGCACCCCGCTGCCGAGCAGAAACCCGTCTTCGCCGCGCCACTCGGCGCTCGGAAAGATCAGCGCCAATCGATCCGGCGACCGCAGCCAAAGATAGGGCAGCCAAAACACGGGCACGCCGTGCGCGCGCAACACAGCGTGCTTGATCAGGACGTCGCTCGGGGGGGCGATGATCACGGAGCTGTAGCCGAGCGTGACCGGCGGCTCGTCGCAGCTGCAAAACGCGATGTCACCGCCGCCCTCGACGGCGATGCCGCGTGGCCCGCGCTTGAGCCGCACCCGCTCCCCCCCGAGCCGGTAGCGGCCGACCGTCACCTCCACGTCGCCGGACAGCGAGAGCTCTCCGAGCTCGGCGTCGACCTCGAGGTGTCGAGCCGAGAAGTCGACGCGAAATTCGCGCCCGTGGACGGCGGGCGTACGCGGCACCTCCGCCCGCGCCGCCGCGCCCGCGCCGACGATCGCCAGCGCCGCGACGACTCCCGCGACGCGCGGCTCACAACGTCGACGGGGGCCTGCCAGCAAGTTGCGTGGAGCTGGTCGCGAGCTCATGCGGGAAGAAGCTGAGGGAGGTGTAGAAGATCGCCTGCGGGCTATAGAAGAAGCTACGACGGCGCCCGTCGGCGCCGAGCTGGCTCGAGATATTGCCGTAGCCGAGCTCGACCGAGAAGCCGCGCGCGATACGCACCGAGACCTCGGTGCTGAGCTGCGTGCGGGCGAGGTAGCGGCTGTCGTTCGGGGAGAGCTGCACGTCGGTGCATCCAGTCTGCACCACGCCGCACAGCTGCAGGTCGTGCTGCACGTCGTACTTCCACGCCGGGGAGAAGGCGGCGTCCGTCGTCCACAGCACGTTGCGGCCGAGCTCCAAGCGCAAGCGCGCGCTGAGCTCGAGCTGATCGCTGACGAGCGACGAGCCGGACAGCGTGTCACCGGGCAAGGCGCGACCTTCGGGCGTCAAACGCACGCGCTCGAGCCCGGCGTTGGTCGGCACCTTGGCCCGCGCGAACTCGTGCTCGTAGCCGACCGCCAGCCGTAGCGTCGACACGATCGCGGGCCGCACTTTGCCTTCGAGCCAGGGCGTGATGTGGTTGATGCCGACCAGCGCCCCGGCCCCGAAATAGCGGCCCGAGTCGAAGCTGACCTTCGAGGTCGGTAGCGTGAGCGTCAGCGGCCTGAGCTCGAGCAGGGTGCCGTCGCGATCGGAGCGACCGTGAAAACGTTGGGCGTAGACCGCCGCCAGGCTCGTGTCGCTGAAGGTCCATTCGCCGCGCCGGGTCGTGTAGTCGTTGTTGGTGAGCTCGGTGTAGAGGCCGCCGTCGAGGCGCACGCTGAGGTGCGTGCCCGCGGGTGTGTCATCGACCAGGTAGTAACGAGTCCTGGCCACGAAGCCCATCCCGTACGTCGGGTTGTAAGACTGGGGCTTATCGCCCACCCCGAGGGTGGCGGCGGTGAGCGTGTGCTCCCACGAGAAGATGCTGTGGTGATACGCGGGTAGCGCTTCGTCGTCACGAGAGGCGCCCGGCCGCGACGGCGCGGTCGCGTCAGCTGGTCTTTCCGCCCCTGCCGGTGCCGGCGCAAATAACCACGCTGCGGCCAGCAAAAGCGGGCCGAGCAGTCTACGGGCATGGGGGGCCGTCACCGAGCGGTCAGGCTAACACGCTTATAGCCGCAGCAGAATCGGCTGGCGGCTGTCGCGACGGCCCGCGTCGCGCTAGCATCCCGGCCAAATGTCCAGCGCCCTGCCCGCCACCGAAATCACTGCCCTGCTCGGGCGCGGCACCCACTTCGAGGGCAAGCTGTCTTTTGACGGCCGGGTTCGGATCGACGGCAGCTTCCGGGGCGAAATTAGCAGCGAAGACACGCTGATCGTCGGCGACGGAGCGGAGGTCGAAGCCGAAATCATCGCCGGAACCGTCATCATCAAGGGCGGCAGCGTCAGCGGCAACGTGCGCGCGCATCGCTCGATCGAGCTCTATGTTCCAGCCAAGGTGTCCGGCACGCTCCAGGCTCCCGAGGTCTTCATGGACAAAGGGGTGCAGTTTTCGGGAAGCTGTACCATGGCCCCCATCGAGTGAGACGTTTTGTGGCGTGAACCAGCGGCTGTAGTCGTTTTACGACACCAGCGTCCACTTGCCGCCGCTAGCCCGCACCCCGTCCGTGGGCGAAGGCGCTCGGGGGAAACAAACTGCGGGTCGAGCCGTAGCGTTCTCCGAGACCTGTCATCGACCGCCGCGCGCTGGTGCTCGGCATGCTCCCTGCAGGCTCAGCTAGCGCCACCATGAACATGCTCCGCGCCATCCCCGTTGTCGCCTTTGTCGCCCTGGCCTCCGGCAACGCGCTGGCCAGCTCCCCCGCCGAGGTCGAGCGCTTTCCAGCCAGGATGCCCGAGAGTGACCGTCCGGCGGGCGGCGCGCGCACCGTCATCCAGGCTCCGCCGGAGCTCGTCAAAGCCGTCGTGCTCGACTTTCCGCACTATGCGCTCTACTTCGATCCTGACAAGGGCAAGAACCCGGACCGAGTCTGGAAGAGCAAGGTCGTCGGCAAGTCCGGCGGCAAGACCGATCTTTACCTGCAGGTGCCGATCCTCAAGGGCCTCGCGAAGATCTGGGCCGTCATTCGCTTCGACGCGATGAGAAAAGACGGCGACGCCGAGATCATGAAGGGCCGGATCATCCGCGAAGACGGCAAGGAAAAGGGCAATGTCCGCGAGCTTTCCGCGAAGTGGACGGTGCGTACCACCGAGCGAGGCACCGAGCTCCAGCTCGAGTTCTTGGTCGTGCCGGGCGGGGTCGTGCCGGTGCCCGACAAGCTGTTGAAAGACGAGGCGATCAGCGCCGCCTCCAAGGCCGTGCGGGGCGTGCGCGACGAGGTGCTGAAGCGCGCGGCCGAAGGCTGAGCGGCGACCGGCCGCGCGTGACAGTAAACGTCCGCACTGCGCCTTGACCGGGGGGCGTTCAGCCGGTACCGGGAGCACCGTGCGTCTGCATCTGGTGCCGAGCGAACGACAGGTCGAAGCCCTGGCGCGCGCCGGTGAGAACGCGAAGACGCTGCGTGAGCTGGTGCTGGAGCTGGCGGACGTAGCCGCCGAGGGGCGCGAGCGCGCAGGCCCCGAGGCGACCCGGCTCGTCGCCGAAACCGTGGCCCCGCGCGCAGAGCTGGCGGAGCTGCTCGACTCGGGCGTCGGCGCCCTGCGCAAGATCGGCGTGGGTGCGGCCGAGCTCGCGCGCTTGCCGGGGGCGCGCGCCCAGCTGTTCGCGAGCACGCTGGCCCGGGTGGACGCCGCGCTCGAGAGCGCCCGGCTGCGCGACGAGCGCGCCGACGTGTGGCTCGCCAGCGGCGCCGTCAACCAGGGGACGCTACCCGGAGTTTCGGAGCTGCTCGTGGCCGGCTGGTCGCGGCTCGGACCCGGCGAGCTCAGGCTGCTCGAGCGCTTGCACGACGAGCTGCGGCGCCGCGGCGGCGGTGGGGTGACGCTGCGCTTTCCCGGTCTGGGCGGCGACGAGTCACGACGTGCAGTCGAGATCGAGCAGGCGCGGCTCGAAGCGCGCTGGGCCGAGCTCAACGACGCTCCCAGCGTCGTGCGTGACGACGACAAGCCCGCCAGCGCACTACGGCCGCGTTTCACCCGCACCCCGAACCTGGCCAGTGAAGCCCGCGCCGTGGTCCGCGCCGTCCAAGACAAGCTGAGCGCCGGCGGCCGGCTCGATCGGATCGCGATCGTACCGCTCGAGCTGTCCGAAGCCTTCCTCGAGGAGCTGCGCTCGGCGTTGTGGGCGGCTGGCCTCCCTTTCAGCGAGCCGCGCGGGCGACCGCCGATCGCGGGTCCCAACGTGCACGCGACGCTCGAGCTGCTGCGGCTGGTGGGGGGGCCGATCCGACGCGACGCTTTGCTCGATGTGCTGGCGGCGCCCGGCTTACGTCTCGCGCGCTGGTTCGGTGACGGCGGCCGCTCCGGCCTCCACGCGCTCCGCGAGCTGCTCGCGCGGACGCCGGTCGGCTTCGATCACGACGGCCGGCTGTTGCTCGCTCACGCCCGCAGACTGGCAGAGCAGCGAGAAACCCCGCGAAATCACGCGGCGGTGGCCGCGCTCGAGCGCTTGCTCGGCGATCTTTCGCGGCTGAGCGCGAGCCAGACGCGGGCGGCGCTGGTGCGCGACTTCTCGGCGCTGGTCGAGTCGCTCGGGCTGCTCGAGCTATCGCCGGCCACGCTGCGGCTCTCGCTCGAGGCGCGCGACGCGGGCGCGCCGGGCTTGCTGACGGCGCTGTCCGACGACGCGCGCGGCGGCGCCACGCTGGCGCTCGCCTTCACGCGGCTGGTCGAAGCCGCCGAGCGGCTGGGCCTTTCGGACGTGGCGGTCAGCCCCCGCACGCTGTCGGCGGAGCTGCTGCGCGCCATGGAAGGGGTCGGTCAGACGCGTGGCGCCGCGCGCGCCGCCGCGATCGCGATCGGTCGCGCGCAAGAGGTCGCGGGCTTGCCCTTGGACTTGGCGGTCATCTGCCGCGCCTCCGCCGCCTGCTTCAACAAGACCTCGGCGTCGTCGGCCGCGCTGTGGCTCGGTAGTGAGCTGTGTGAGGCGCTACCGCGCACGCAGCGCCCCCCGACTGCGCGCGACGAAGAGACCTCCACCCTGACGGCGCTGAACGCGCTATTGGCGAGCGCGGCCGAAACGGAGCTGGTTTGGTCGACCAGTGACGGCAGCAGCGACACGCGCGAGTGCCGCTTCGTCGAGACGCTGCTGGCCGTCACGCGCAGCGAGCCGCGCACCGAGCCGGGCTCACCGCTGGCGCCGGGCGCGCGACGCATCGTGCGGCTGCCCGCGCCCAGCGACGAGGTGGCGCTGCGGGTCGGCGTCGAACGCGAGCGTCACGCGTACTTCTTCGCCCAGCGTCCCGCCTCCGCCCTCAGCGGCCAGGTGAGCGCGCTGTCGGCCTGGCTCGGGCCCGACCAGCCACCGCTGCCGGTGACGCGGCTGGAGCGCTACGTCGACTGCCCGTTCCTCGGCTTTGCCGCGATCGTGCTGCGTGCGAGCCAAGACGAGGGCGTCACCGACGCGCTCGGCGTGCGCGAGCGCGGCGTGCTGATCCACGCCGCAGTTGCCGAAGCCCTGTCGGCGATCGCCGGTTTGCAGAAGCCGGACGCGGAGCTGCTCGAGCTCGCGCTCGACGCCGCCGATCGCGCCCTCGAGAGCCACTCCGGCTCCGCCCTGCGCGGCGCGGCGCTGCGCACCACGCGCGGCGACGTCCGCAGCCTCGTGCGCTGGTCGCTCGAGCACCGCGACTTCGCGTTCCGCGACGCCGAAAAAGGTTTTGGCCACCAGCAGCCCTGGGGACCGCTCGAGCTCGGGCCATACCGGCTCTCCGGCCGCATCGATCGCATCGACGTCTCGACCGACGGCACCGCCGCGCGCGTCATCGACTACAAGTCGGGCAAGCCGCCGTCGCGGAACGAGGAGCGGGCCCTGCAGGGCTGGCTGTACGCGCGCAAGGTCGCGACCGAGCTCGGCCTGACTCACGTGCAGAGCATGTACCTGGGCCTGAGCCGGCGACTGCCGCAGCCGGCCGAGATCTTTCGCGGTACGCCTGATGATCCGCAGCTGCTCGAGCGCGAGAGGTTCGCGCTCGCCAAGCTGACGCAGCTCGCGCAAGGCTACGTGGCGGCCGAGCCCTCGCGACCGAAGAGCTGCGCCAAGTGCGACAGCCGCGACCTTTGCCGGCGCCCGCTCTCGGCGCCGCTCCAAGATGAGGACGGCGAGGAATGATCCCGGGCCTCAGCCGCAACGCGGTGGTGGCGGCCAGCGCCGGCACCGGCAAGACCGAGCTGCTGACCAGCATCTATCTGGGCCATTGCCTGGGTCTATCGGCGAGCGCGACGCAACTGTCGCCGACGCGGATCGTCGCCACGACCTTCTCGCGCGCGGCGGCGCGAGAAATCCGCGAACGCCTCGAAAAGCGCCTCGCGGGCGTGGCCGGCACCGACGACGCCGAGCACGAAAGGCGGCTGGGAGCCGGCCTTTCGGCGCTGGCCGCGGAGCGCGGCTTGTCGCGCGCCGAGCTGACGCGCCGGGCAGGACGCGCGCTCGAAGAGCTGCCGGACGCCAGCATCGATACCCTGCACAACCTGTGCGGTCGCATCTTGCGTGAGCACGGCCTGGAGCTCGGCATCGCGCCCTCGTTCACGATCTTGGAGGAGCAGCGCTCGCTGGAAGACGCGGAGCAGGCGATCGACGAAGTGCTGAGCGAAGCGCTCGGCGCCGGCGGCCGCGCGCAGCTCGGCGCCCAGCAGCTGCTGGACGCGTCGGGCGGGCTCGATCGGCTCCGCGGCTGGATGCTGGGGCTGCTGGCGCGGCTCGACGACGAGGGCCTCGACGCGTCTTCCCTCGCCCTGCCCGATGAAGGAGCGGCCGCGCGCCGCGCCCAGCGCGACCTGTACGAGGTCTGCCGCGAGCTCGTCTCCGATCCGGACTCGCCGAGGGCGCCGCCCGCGCGCGCCGTGCTGGACGCGCTCGCGGGCGCCGAAGCCACCGTCGACGGCGATCGGCTGAGCCGCGCCTTCGCGGCCCTGGCCGCGGAAAAGAAGGGCCGCAACGCCGCCGGCTCGGAAGCGCTCAAGCTGCTGCTGGAGCGCACGCGCGGCACCAACAACGCCGAGCGCGCGCGGGCGATCGTGCGCTTGATCGTGGAGGGGCCGAGCCTCGACGCGCGGCTGGCCGGTGTGTGTGAGGTCATTTCCGCGATCCAGACGCGGCTGCGAGAGCGCCACGTCGCGCAGCACGCTCTCGGTTTCGGCGACTTGTTGCGGCTGACTCGCGACGGCCTGCGCGACCAACCCGACGTGGCCCGCGCCGCCGGCTCGCGCATCGAGCTACTGCTGGTCGACGAATTTCAAGACACCAGCCGCGTGCAGTGCGAGTTGCTCCTGCTCCTGCGCGAGCGACCGGAGCACAACCGCGCGCGTGCTCCCGGCGCGCTGCCGGGACCGGCCGACATCAGCGAGCGCGGCCTAGTGGTCGTCGGCGACCGCAAGCAGTCGATCTACGGCTTTCGCGGCGCCGACGTGTCCGTGTTCGCGGAGCTGTCGACGGCGCTGGCCGGCAGCCGCGCCGCGCGCCTGCTAGATTTGCCGCCGAGCGCCACTCCCGCCGACGACGCGCCGGTGGTCGCCGACGTCTCGACCCTGGTCGACAGCTACCGCTCCGACCGGGCGATCGTCGACGCCGTCAACCTGATCGCGGAGCATGACTTCGTGCCACGGCTCGAGCAAAGCTACGAGATTCGGTACGCCTCGGCGGAGGCGCTTCGCGTGCCGGACAGCCGCCGCGACGAGTCGCCCGGCACGCTGACGTTGCTGCTCGACGACAGCCTGACCCCGGAGGCAGAGCCGCTGGTCGCCCGCGCCACCGGATCGATGCGTAGCGCGCTGGCGATCGCCGGCTACTGCGCGAGCGCGGTGCGCGAAGGCCGGGCCCTCGGCAGCCTGGCGATCTTGGCGCGCCGCCGCGCGACGTTGCCGCTGCTCGGCTTCGCGCTCGATCATTTCGGAGTGCCGTACGTCGTGTCGGGGCGCGATCTTTACGGCACGCCGGAGGTGCGCGACGTGTTCGCGGCGCTACGGCTCAGCCAGGCGCCGCGCGATCGGCATGCGCTGGCGGTGCTGGCGCGAAGCCCGCTCGGCGGCTTGTCGGATCAGGCCCTGCTCGAGCTGAGCGAGCCGCAGCGCGGCCTCTTGCCGATCGACGAGTGGGAGCCCGAGCGGCTGTCGCGACCCGAGGACGTCACGCTGGCGCGGCTGCTGCGGGCCCGGCTCACGGCGTACCTGCAGATCGCGCCGCGCATCTCGCCCCGAGACGCGATTTACGACGTCGTCACGCGCTTCGAGCTGCCATCGGTGCTCTCCCAGCTGCCGCGCGGGGCGGTGCGGCTCGCCAACGTCGGCCGGCTCCAAGAGATCGCCGCCACCCATGGCGGTAACCTCGCCGCTTTCGTGCGCTTCGTGACCCGCCAAATCGCGCTCGAGACCGACGAAACGGAGGCGGCCGTGTTCTCGGCCGATGACGACGCGGTGCGGCTGCTGACGATTCACGGCAGCAAGGGTCTGGCGTTTCCGACGGTGATTTTGGCCGACGCGGAGGCGGTCGAGAAGCCACAGTACGCCCCCGTCGGCCTGCTGCGACGCGCTCAGGACCGGCCGCTGCTGGTGGTGCGCCACGCCGGCGAAGACGGTCCGATCGTCACCGACGCCCAGAACGCGCTATCGGCGGACGCGGCGGCGCGAGCGCACGCCGAGCGCCAGCGCCTGAGCTACGTCGCCCTGACGCGCGCGCAGCACGAGCTGGTGCTGGCGCTGCCGGCGCGGGCCAGCGGCGGATCGCTGGCCAAGACCGTCCTCGACCTGCACGCGACCGGCGCTTTTTCCGCGATCCCCGGCGTTCGGGAGCTGGCCGTGAGCCAGCTGTTGGCGGCTCGTCCGCTCGAGCTCGCGAGCAGCGCGGCCGGGGTCGAGCCCCCTTTGCTGCCAGCAGAGCCGCCGAGCAGCGCCGTCGTGCTCGGCGTGACAGCGCTGAGCGATTTCCGCATCTGTCCGCGCCGCTTCAGCCTGATCGAGCTGCACGGCCTCCCCGAGCCGCGCCGCGGAGCCGGCAGCACCGACGCCGTCGACGCCGACGCCGATCCGCGGCTGGCCGGCATCGCCGCCCACCACGTGCTCGAGATCTGGCCGCTGGAGCGCTGGGGAGAGCGGCCCGACCCTGGCGAGCTCGCGGCCGCGCTCGAGCAGGGCGGTCTGGCGGCCGCCTCCGAGGTCGGCCAAAAGACGCTCGCCGGTCTGTCACGCTTCCTCAGCGGCGCCTACGCGGGGCGGGTCAAGCGCGAGGCGGTGCGCGTGGAGCGCGAGCTTTCGTTGACTGTCACGCTCGCCGGCACACAAAAAACGGTCAAAGTCGCGGCCCGGCGCAACCCCAATCAGCTGGAGCTGTTCGCGCCACCGGCCTCGGTGCCCGCTGCCGTCGTGGACCTGGGACCGGTTCCGGCTCCGGTCCTCGTCGTCAAAGCCACGCTGGATTTGCTGGTGGAGCTGCGAGACGGCAGCTTGCATGTCATCGACTACAAGCGTGCGCGCGGCGGCGGCAACGCCGCGCGTTACGAGCCCCAGCTTTCGCTCTACCGAAGCGTGGTCGAGCAGGCGTTCGGCAAGACGCCTCGCGTCGGCCTGCTCAACCTGCTGGGTGACGCCGACGAGCCAGCCTGGCTGAGCCCAGAGTCGTTCGAGCCGGCGGCGGTCGCGCGCGCTTTCCTCGCCGCCCGCGCGCGCGACGCTTGGCCCGGCGTGCCGGAGCCGCGGTGCCGCGCCGTACACTGCGGCTTCGTTACGAGCTGTCATTCCGACGTCGGCAGCTGACCGCGATGTCTCCGGCTTTTTCGGCGGTGTTTCGCCGCTTGCGCTCGGGCGATGGCGTCGGCGAACGAGCCTGGTGTGATCGCTGTACTGGTCCTGGCCAGCTTGCGCGTCGCGTCAATCCGTGCGACACGCGCCATAGCGCTACGCAGCGCCTGGCTCGAGCCCGCGATCACTTTATACTGCTGTCCCGTCACCATTCGGCGGGCTGAGCCCGACCCCGTCTCCTCTCAACTCACCCTACCAAAGATCCATGCCGCTTCCGCCTCGCCAAGGACTCTACGATCCACGCCATGAACACGACGCCTGCGGTGTCGGCTTCGTCGCGAACATCAAGGGAGAGGCTTCGCACGACATCGTGCGAAAGGGTCTCGATATCCTGCTCAACCTCGTCCACCGCGGCGCCTCCGGCTGCGATCCGCTCACCGGCGACGGCGCCGGCATCTTGCTGCAGGTCCCCCACAAATTTTTCAAGCGCGCGTGTGAGTCGGCCGACATCGAGCTGCCCGAGCCGGGCAAGTACGGCGTGGGGCTGGTGTTCTTGCCACGCGATCGCAACGATCGTCGCCGCTGCCAGCAGATCCTCGAAGACAAGATCTTCGGCACCGGTCAGCGCCTGATCGGTTGGCGTGACGTGACCGTGAACGACTCCGCGCTCGGCCCCGTCGCGCGCGCGAGCCAGCCCGTGATCCGGCAAGTCTTCATCGGCTCGTCGTGCGACGACCAGCAGGCCTTCGAGCGCAAGCTGTTCGTCATTCGCCGCTGGGCGGAGCGCACCGTGCGCGAGTCGAGCATCGCCGGTCGCGGCTCCTTCTACCTGCCGAGCCTGTCGTCGAAGACGATCATCTACAAGGGCTTGCTCCTGGCCGAGCAGCTCGCCGGCTTCTATCAAGAGCTCGAAGATCCGGACATGCTGAGCGCGCTGGCGATGGTGCACCAGCGCTTCAGCACCAACACGTTTCCGACCTGGGAGCTGGCGCAGCCGTTCCGAACGCTGGCCCACAACGGCGAGATCAACACCGTGCGCGGCAACGCCGCGTGGATGAGCGCGCGCGAGCAGCTGTTCAAAGGCGAAGTGTTCGGCGAAGACGTGCGGCACATCTTGCCCACGATCACGCCTGGCGGCAGCGACTCGGCCATGCTCGACAACACCGCCGAGCTGCTGCTCCAAGCCGGCCGCTCGCTACCGCACGTGATGATGATGCTGGTGCCCGAGGCCTGGCAAAACGACGAGAACATGCCCGAGCACAAGCGGGCATTTTACGAGTACCACTCGTGTCTCGTCGAGCCGTGGGACGGCCCCGCCGCCCTCGCCTTCACCGACGGCACGCGCATCGGCGGTCTGCTCGATCGCAACGGCCTGCGCCCCGCCCGCTGGACGGAGACGAAGGACGGCTTGATCGTCCTCGCGTCGGAGACGGGCGTGCTCGACTTCGCCCCCGAGAACATCGAGCGCAAAGGCCGCCTCGAGCCGGGGCGCATGTTCCTGGTCGACACCGAGCTCGGCCGCATCGTCGAAGACGAAGAAATCAAGGATCAGATCTGCCGCAAGAAAGCCTACGGCAAATGGATCCGCGAAAATAAGATCTCCCTCAGCGACATCGAAGCGTCGCCGCCCACCGCGACTGCGCGCGAGCACACCTCGCTTTTGCAGCGCCAAAAAGTGTTCGGCTACACCCAAGAAGACCTGCGAATCTTGATGACGCCGATGGCGGGGGCCGGCGACGAGCCGCGCGGCTCGATGGGCACCGACACGCCGCTGGCGGTGCTGTCCGACCGGCCGCAGCTGATGTTCGCGTACTTCAAGCAGCACTTCGCCCAGGTCACCAACCCCGCGATCGACCCGATCCGCGAGGAGCTGGTGATGAGCCTGAAGGCCTACATCGGCGGTGAAGGCAACATCTTGTTCGAGCTGCCGGATCAGGCGCAGATGCTCGAGCTACCGCACCCGATCTTGAGCAATCAAGATCTGGCCAAGCTGCGCGAGACGCCGCTCAGCACGGTGCGCACGCCGCCCACGTTGCCGATGCTGTATCCAGTCGCAGAGGGCGGCGAGGGCCTGAAAGCCGCGCTCGACGAGCTGTGCCGCCAGGCGTCGCTGGCGGTGCTCGACGGTCACGGACTCTTGATCTTGAGCGACCGCGGCTCCACCGAGCACATGGCCCCAGTGCCGAGCTTGATGGCGACCGGCGCCGTCCACAACCACCTGATGCGCAACGGCACGCGCATGAAGGTCGGCATCATCGTCGAGACCGGTGAAGCGCGCGAGGTGCATCACTTCTGTCTGCTGTTCGGCTACGGCGCGGGCGCCGTCAATCCGTACCTGGCGTTCGAGAGCATTCACCAGATGGCCCAGAGCGGCGCGCCCGGCCTCAAGGACGCCGAGCTCGCGCGTCAGAAGTACATCAAGGCCATCAACAAAGGCTTGCTCAAGGTGATGAGCAAGATGGGCATCAGCACCCTGCAGAGCTATCAGGGCGCCCAGATCTTCGAGGCGATCGGGCTCTCGGCGGACTTGATCGACCGCTACTTCACCAACACCTCGAGCCGCATCTCCGGCATCGATCTCGACGCGATCGCCGACGAGTCTCGGCGCCGCCACGAGCAAGCCTACCCGAAGGTGACCGAGCCGACGCCGTACCTCGATCTCGGCGGTCAGTATCACTATCGGGCCCAGGGCGAGCGCCACCTGTGGGACCCGAGCACCGTCTCCAAGCTGCAGCACGCCGTGCGCATGGAGGACGTGAAGAGCTACAAAGAATACTCCAAGCTGATCAACGATCAGACGAGCGGGCCCATCACGCTACGCGGCCTGTGGGAGCTCGCGCCGAGCGGCTCGCCGGTTCCGCTCGACGAGGTCGAGCCCGCGACCGAGATCGTGAAGCGCTTCGCGACCGGCGCGATGAGCTTCGGCTCGATCAGCGGCGAAGCCCACGAAAATCTGGCCATCGCCATGAACCGCATCGGCGGTCGTAGCAACACCGGCGAAGGAGGCGAGCGCGACGAGCGCTACGTGCCCGAGCCGAATGGTGACTCGCGCCGCAGCTCGATCAAGCAGGTGGCTTCGGGCCGCTTCGGCGTCACCACGTACTACCTCGTCAACGCCGACGAGCTGCAAATCAAGGTCTCGCAGGGCGCCAAGCCCGGCGAAGGCGGCGAGCTACCGGGGCACAAGGTCGACGCCATCATCGCCAAGACGCGGCACTCGACGCCGGGCGTGACCCTGATCTCGCCCCCGCCCCACCACGACATCTACTCGATCGAAGATCTGGCGCAGCTGATCTTCGATTTGAAGATGACGAACCCCAAGGCGCGCATCAGCGTGAAGCTGGTGGCAGAAGCCGGCGTCGGCACGGTCGCGGCCGGCGTCGCCAAGGCGCACGCCGACGTGATCCTGATCGCCGGTCACGACGGCGGCACCGGCGCGTCTCCCCTCACCTCGATCAAGCACGCCGGCATCCCCTGGGAGCTCGGCCTGGCCGAGACGCATCAAGTGCTGGTCAAGAACGACCTGCGCAGCCGGATCGTGCTGCAGACCGACGGACAGATGCGCACCGGGCGCGACGTCGTGCTGGCGGCGCTGCTCGGCGCCGAAGAGTTCGGCTTCGCGACCGCGCCGCTCGTTGCTTCTGGCTGCATCATGATGCGCAAGTGCCACCTCAACACCTGCCCGGTGGGCATCGCCACCCAAGATCCGGTGCTGCGCGCCAAGTTCGAGGGCAAGCCCGAGCACGTGATCCGCTTCATGTTCTACGTGGCGGACGAGGCGCGCGAGATCATGGCCTCGCTCGGGTTCCGCAGCATCCGCGAGATGGTCGGCCACAGCGAGCGCATCCAGGTCAGAAAGACCGATCATTGGAAGGCATCGCGACTCGACTTCTCCGACGTGCTCACGCCGATCGTGGCTGCCGCCGGCGTCGGCGTGTGCAAGATGCAGGAGCAGGATCACGGCCTCGACAAGTCCATCGACAACAAGCTGATCGAGCTGTGCGAACCCGCCCTCACCGGCAAAACGCCGGTGTCGCACGCCCTGAGCGTGCGCAACGTCGACCGCACGATCGGGGCGATGCTGGCGGGCGAGGTCGCCCGGCGCTTCGGCAAGGATGGCCTCCCCGACGGCACGATCAAGCTGCAGTTCCGGGGCACCGCCGGCCAGAGCTTCGGCGCGTTCGCGACGAACGGCATGGAGCTCGCTCTCGAGGGCGACGCCAACGACTACGTCGGTAAGGGCCTATCGGGCGGCGTGCTCACCGTGCGTCCGCTATCGGGAGTCACGTTCCGCGCCGACCAGAACATCATCTTGGGCAACACCGCCCTGTACGGCGCCACCTCCGGTAAGGCGTTCTTCAACGGCAAGGCCGGCGAGCGGTTCGCGGTGCGAAACAGCGGCGCGACGGCGGTGGTCGAAGGCGTGGGCGACCACGGCTGCGAGTACATGACGGGCGGCCGCGTGATCGTGCTCGGTCGCACCGGGCGCAACTTCGGCGCCGGCATGAGCGGCGGCTTCGCCTACGTGCTCGACGAAGACGGCACGTTCGAGACGCGCTGCAACAAGGGCATCATCGACGATCTCGAGGAGCTGGGCCCCGACGACGCCGCCTACGTCGCGGGCATGATCGAAGAGCACGTCAAGCGCACCGGCAGCCTCAAGGCCAAGGAGCTGCTCTCGAATTGGGAAAACACCGTTCAGCGTTTGAAGAAGGTGTTCCCGTCGGAGTACAGGCGCGTGCTCGACGAGCAGCAGCTGAAGAACAAAGGACCGGATCGGCCCTCGATGATTCCCGCGATGCACGCGGAGCCGAAATCGGGCGTCATCGCCGGCGGCTGAGCGAGCCGCCTCCTCCCATCACGATTCAACGACTGAGATACAGGTACAAACCGTGGGCAAAATTACTGGTTTCTTGGAGTTCGAGCGTCAAGATCCTTCGAAGCGTCCGGCGGGCGAGCGCGTGCGTGACTACCGCGAGTTCGAGCTGCCGGTCGTGCAAGAGGATCTGGTCAAGCAGGGCGCGCGCTGCATGGATTGCGGCGTGCCGTTCTGCAACACGGGCTGCCCGCTCGGTAACCTGATCCCCGACTGGAACGATCACGTCTACCGCGGCGAGACGGACCGCGCGATCCAGTCACTGCACGCGACCAACAACTTTCCGGAGTTCACGGGGCGGGTCTGTCCGGCGCCGTGCGAGGCGGCGTGCGTGCTGGGGATCAACGACGATCCGGTCAGCATCAAGCTGATCGAGCGCTCGATCGCCGACCGCGCGTTCGAGGAAGGCTTGGTCGAGCCGCAGCCGCCCCGCCAGCGAACCGGCAAGAAGGTGGCCGTGGTGGGCTCCGGTCCGGCGGGAATGGCGGCCGCGCAGCAGCTGAACCGCGCCGGCCACACCGTCACGCTGTTCGAGCGCGACGACCGTATCGGCGGGCTTTTGACCTACGGCATCCCCGACTTCAAGATGGAGAAGTCGCTCGTCGAGCGTCGCGTCAAGCAGATGAGCGACGAGGGCGTGATCTTCAAGACCAACGTCGACATCGGGCGCACGATCTCCGCCGATCAGCTGCGGGCCGACTTCGACGCGATCGTGCTGTGCATCGGCTCGCGCAAGCCGCGCGATCTCGAGGTACCGGGACGCGAGCTGTCGGGCATCCACTTCGCCATGGATTTCTTGACGCAGCAGAACAAGCGGGTCGCCGGCGACACCGTGCCCGATGAGGGCGCGATCCTGGCCACCGGCAAGGACGTGATTGTGATCGGCGGCGGCGATACCGGCAGCGACTGCATCGGCACCTCGCACCGCCAGGGCGCCAAGAGCGTGACGAGCTTCGAGATCATGCCCCGCCCGCCCGAAGAGCGCGCCGACAGCACGCCGTGGCCGCTTTGGCCGCTGCAGCTGCGCACCTCGTCGTCGCACGAAGAGGGCGGCAAGCGCGACTGGAGCGTGTCGACCGAGCGCGTCAGCGGCGAAAACGGCAAGATTACCAAGCTCCACTGCGTGCGGGTCGAGGTCCGCGGCGGCAAGTTCGAGCGCGTCGCCGGCAGCGAGTTCGAGATGCCCGCCGATCTGGTGCTGTTGGCGATGGGCTTCGTCCACCCCGAGCACCCGGGCATCGTCGAGGACCTCGGCCTTACCATCAACGGCCGCGGCAACATCCAGGTCGACGGCAACTTCGCCACGAACCAGAAGGGCGTGTTCGCGGCCGGCGACTGTCAGCGCGGACAGTCGCTCGTCGTCTGGGCGATCGCCGAAGGCCGCAAGGCCGCCCGGGCCGCGGATCTGTACCTGATGGGCCGATCCGAATTGCCCTGAGCGAGGGGCAAAGGCGATGGTAGCCTTGTAGATCCCTTGTCTGGCGCGAAACCCCCCGTACCTGGCACGAAGAGGAGAGCACCCGGTAAGCGGCGAGGTGGTGAGCCGTCCTCGCCGGAGGTGAAGCTCAGCTACCGCGCCGCTGGTCGCGATACGCTGGCCACGATCGACGCCGAGCTCACTCACGCGCCGCCGACCGTCACCGAGCCTCCGCTGCTCGAAATCTCCGAGGCCCCGGCCGGGCGTGACACGCTGGCCGCGATCGAGAACGAGCTGGGGGCAACGCCGCGCGCTCGACAAAACACGCTGCCCTACGAAGACAAGATCAAGAACGCCCCCGGTGGTCGCTCGCCGAGCCGCGCGCCGGCCCCACCCCGGCGCAAGACCCCGCCCCCGCCCGCGCGCGTCGGCTCCGAAGCGGACGACGGCCCCGACGAGGTCACGGTCAAGACCAAGCTCCCCGTGCCCTTACGCGCACCCGCGCCGGCGGCGCCGACGCCGGGAGCGGCGCCGAGCGCCGGCCCGGCCGCGCTCGAAATCTTCGAGCTGCTCACGTTCATCGTGCGCGGCAGCAACGTGGGCGACCTATCGACGGACGCGCTGCGGCGCTGCTTCGTGCAAGAGCACCTGCTCCGACGCGTGCCGGGCGGCTCGATCGACGCCGTCGAGCGCATCGAGGTCACGCCCTGGACCGCCAAAGGCACGATGGTGTTGCGCGTCTGGTGCCGCGCCTAACTTTCGGCGCTCGGCGGCGGCAGCGCGCTCGCGATAGCGCTCCGAACCGCCGCGATCAGCTCATCTTTACGCTCTTCTCCGAAGGCGCGCGGATCGATCGGGGGGTGTACCACCACACGCACGCGGCGGCCGCTCGTGATGTGCGCGCCCTTGGCAGGCAGCACCTCACGCGTGCCGATCACGGTGACCGGCAAGATCCGGCAGCCGCTCCGCAGCGCCAGGTGAAAGCCGCCCTTGCGAAACTCGCCGAGCGTTCCGTCGCGACTGCGCGTCCCCTCCGGCGCGATCCAGATCGACGTACCTTCGTGCAGCACGTCGGCGGAGGCGAGCAGCGTCTGCCGAGATTGCTCTCGACTCTTCCGATCGAGGGAGATGAACCCGGCGCCCCGCATCGCGCGTCCCCAGATCGGCACGCGGAACAGCTCCTGCTTGGCGACCATCCGGATACGACGCTGCAGCGCCTGAAAGATGACGGGCACGTCGTAGAGCGACTGGTGATTGGACATCAGCACGAAGCTTTCGCCGGGCCGCGCGTGCTCGGCGCCCGACACCTCGAGCCGAATTTGGGCGCGCGCCACGATCGCCGCCGACCACTCCGCCAGGCGCCGGTCGGAAGTCTCGGGCGAGAGCGTGCCGCGCAGGCTCTCCCAGATGGTCGGCACGCTGATGCGCAGCGTTTGCCAGATAGCGTGAGCGATGTGGGGCGCCGTCACCCGGCCTATTGTGCACGAGGCTCGGGCGCTTGGGTCGGTTTGCCTTTGGACGGCGGCGGCGACGACTCTGCTGATAGGGCGCTGCTCGAAAACAGGCGGCGCCGCTCGGGCGGGCGGCGGGGGGCGCCCGGCGACGGGAACGTCTCGGTGACGTAGTACGCCTCGAAGGAGACCAGCTCGTCGTCGGGGCGCCCCGTCAGTTGGTGGTGCTTCATCACGAAATCGCGAACGCCGCCCCAGTAGATGCGAAACCGCTCCTCGACGATGCGCACGTGGAAGTAGCCCCACGTCAGGTTGGTGCGCGGGGTGCCACGGGGATGCACCTCGAAGACCGGCGCCGCAGCCGTCAACGGATCGAAATGACGGCCGTCGCGGGTTCGTCCATCGATCACCAATCGACCGTCGCTGCGCGGCGGCTCGGGGGCGAACATGCTCCAGCCCTGGAAGATCCGCGGGTAGGCTACGAGGGCCTCGAACAGCCGCGGGCGGTGCAGCGGCTTCAAGGCGCTCGGTACGGCCTGGTTGTCGAGCAGCACCTGCGTCGCGCAAATTACCAGGAGCAGCGCCGCCCCCGCCTCGCCGAGGCTCCAGCGCGTCTGCCGCCAGAGTTGCTGCGCGGGGCTAGGCTCAGGCGCCCGCGCGTCGTCCTGCGCGGGCAAGTGCTCGAGCCCCAGCTCGGCGTCCAGCTCCGCCGGCTCCGTCGCCAGCTGCGCGAGCCGCCGTTCGAGGGGGCGTCGCAGCAGCGGCCCGAGCAGGCGCAGCGTCCGGCTACCGAACCAGAGCGCGTCGGTGATCGCGACCAGCGCCTCCCAGCCAGCCTGCGATTTTTCGCCGTTCACGCTCACGCACAGGCTCTTGTGCGCTTTGTTCGGCGAAGCTTCGTCGACGGCGCGGAAAGTCACGAGGCCCAGGCTGTCGAGTCGCTTGACGAGGCGGCACAGCGCGAGCGACGCCCCACTTTCCGGCTGAAAGTGCAACACGCACGGCGTGCGGCGGCCAATGAAGTAGCGCCGCAACACGAGCCAGCCTTCGCTGGGCACGAACGCCACGAACGCGACGAGCAGCGCCCACGAGAACGAGCCCAGCTGCAGCACCGAGTCGATGCCGACGTGAAGCAAGATCGCGAGACCGAACGCGAGCATGCGCGTGAGCTGAGGGCGCCACGGCGAAAGCAGCAACACCGGCAGCGCCGTCTCGATGAGCAGCGCGGCGAAGGTGAGCAGCTTCATGCCGCCGAGCGGCAAGACACCGCGCAGCCAGGCCCCGAACCAGGTGACGAGCCGATCTTGCTGCAGGAAGTAGTAGACGGCGGTGCCGTCACGCCAGGGGACGCCGTTCTTCTGCACGGCGTTGAAGGCATAGATGGTCGCCCACTGTAGCAGCAGCCCGGTCACCGCCAGTGACACCACCGGCGCTAGGCGGCGCGGCGGATCGAGCCGGTCGTTCAGGGTCGCCGCCGTCGTCTCCTGGCGAGCACGCCACGACGCGCGCAGCGCGTCGACGCTGAAGCGGCCGCCGAGCGGCAAAAATACGGTCCACGCCAGCAAGATATTGAGCACGACCGAGCCGCCGTTCTCGATCAAGATGTTGCGGCTGTTCAAGCTCGTCGTCAGCAGCAGGGCGAGCAGCTGCATCACCTTGGTGCGGTAGCCGACCATCAGCAGCAAGCACACCAGGACGTGAAGCCCGAGCAGGAAATGTACCTCGCGCGGCGAGCTGAACGCGAAGTACACCGAGAAGAGGTGCTCGCTCATCGGCCGAAACAACGCGAAGTGGTTGGGCAGCCAGCCGCTGTTGGAGAGGTGCGCGGCCGAGTCGGGAAACTTCAGCGCGACGTCGACCGCCAGCAGCGCGCCGAGCGCGACCCGAAACAAGCCGAGCGAGCGCGGATCGGCCGAGGCGTAGCGCCGCCGCAAGCCCGACCAGCGTCCGCCCACGGTGGAGGGGGCCGACGCGGGCGCGGGCGGCTCGAGCTCGAAGCGGCGCTTCACGGGCGTGCCCCCGCGCGCTTGCTGCCCGAAAGCCACGGCGTCGCGCCCGAGTCCTTGACGTTACCGAAGCTTATCAGCTTCTGGGGCGGCAGCGCCACGCCGTGCTTCTGCCCGGGCTTCGGCGACTTGTCCTGAATCCACCAGACGTCGAAGCTCTGCAGTCGGTCTTGGGGACGGTGCGTGTACTGGTGATAGCTCGCCAAATAGTTGCGCAGAAACTGGCGCCGGCCCTGGTTGTGCTGCCAGCGAATGTGGTTGCTGTAGTCACACCACAGCTGATCGTGGCCCCAGCCGCGGGGCGACTCCGGATCGAACTCCGGCGCTTCGCCCGTGAACGGATCGAGCTTGCGCCCATCGGCGGTGCGCCCGTCGACCACGAGGCGTCCGTCGTCGTAGGGCGGTTCGGGCGCGAACATGCCCCACCCCTCGAGCATCCGCGTGTAGCCGATGAGCTCTGTCATCCACTGCGGCCGGGTGCCCACGCTCACGCGGCGAGACACGTACGGATTGGCCTTGAGCACCTCGGTCGACAGCACCACCATCAGCAGCACGACCAGCGTCTCGCGCGCTAGAACGCCCGCGCTCCGCAGCTCGTCGCCGAGGCGGCCCCGCACCGGGGCGGGCACCGGCGCCGCGGGCGCGACAGCCTTCGGCACGCCGCACGCGCCGAGCCCGAAGAAGCTCGAAATCTCGAGCCGATGCCCCGCCACCCAGCGGTACGCGGCTCTTCCCAACAGCGAGAGCCCCGGGACGTAGAGCCAGGCCGCGACCGCGATTCCGAACGGCAACGCGCGGAGCACGCGCCGCACCGCGCGCTCCTCCAACGAGACCTGCCCATGACTGTCGACGACGACGACGCTCGTCTCGCACAGCTTGGGATCGACGCCGGGCGGAAATCGTGAGGTGTCGTCGTTGGCGACGAAGGTCAGCCGTTGCCACGGATCGAGTCGCTTCAACAGCCGGCAAGTCCACAGGCAGATGCCGCAGTCGGCGTCGAAGATCACGGTCAACGCTCGGGCCGGGCGCCCGAACCAACGTCCCAGGAAGTCCAGCTCCTCTTGGCCGAACCACATGATGAAGAACATCACCATCACGTACGAAAACGGACCGAGCCGCGACAGCAGCGCGATGTTGCCGTGCAGGCCGAGGGCGAGAAAGAACGCCACCCGTCGCAGCCATTTCTGCGAAAACGGGATCAACAACAAAAACGCGAGCGTGTGCTCGATCACCAGCGTCGCCCGCGTCAACAGCGCGAGCACGCCGAACGGAACGTGCTCGCGCGCCCAGACTCCGAGCGCGGTGACGATCCGGTCTTGATACAGGAAATAGTAGATGGCGGTGTGATCGCGGCGCCAACCGGGGCCGCTCTTGTGCACGGCGTTGAAGAAGTAAATCGCGCTCCACTGCAGCAGCAGCCCGAACACCACCATCGACACGAACGGCGCGACCGGCGCCGCTTCGCGTCGATTCAGCGCCGCCGCGTCTTGCTCGTGCCGCTCTCGCATCGAGCGACGCACCGCATCGACCGAGAAGCACTGCCCGAGCGGCAGGAACACAGTCCACGTCGCCAGCGAGTGGGTGACGACCGAGCCGCCGTTTTCGGTGAACAGGTTGCGGGCGTGCAGGCTCGTGATCAAGATCGCCGACAGCACGTGAAATAGCCTGGTTTTGTAGCCGATCGTGAAGCACACGAAGACGAGCAACGTCAGCGAGAACGCGACCTCGACCTCGCCGATCGTCGAAAACACGTGATAAATCGAGAACAGGTCCTGCCCCATCGGGGCGAACAACGAGAAGTGGTTGGGCAACACGCCGTCGTTCGAGAACAGGATCCGCGCGTAGCTCCAGCGGTAAAGAAGCTCGCTGATCAGCAGGCAGCCGAAGCAGATCCGAAACAGCCCGAGCCAGCGCGGATCGGCGCTGCGGTAGTGCTCGTTGAAGAAAGCGGTGACCTTGGCCATATTTTGCCCCAGCCCCGACCAACGACCGAGGGCCGCGGACTGTATCAAAACCGTGCGATCGAGCCAGGCGCGGGGCCCATTGCCACGACTTATTCCGTTGATAGAACAAGTACTTACTTAAGCCGAGCCGCTTGGCGACAGCGATACTATCGTGGTATTTCTGCGCGATTGTCGGGCCGGCCATCTTCATCCGCTCGCCTTTCGCGCCGTCCCAAGGAACTTCATGAACGTCAGCTGCACGTCTTGCTCTGCCAAATACGGAATCCCGGATGAGAAGGTCCGCGGCAAGAAGGTAAAGATCACTTGCAAGCACTGCGGCACGGCGATCGTGGTGGACGGCACGACGCTCGACGCACCCGCCGCCGCCGGCGCGCCTGCTCCCGCACCTGTCGCGGTCGCCGCCAGCCCCGCGCCGAAGCCCGCCCCCGCCGAGCCGGAGCTGAGCTTCGACATCGCGTACCCGGACGATCGTCAAGAGACGTTGCCGCTGGGCGAGCTCGTCAGCAAATACGCTGCCGGCACCCTCACCGACGAAGCGTTCGTCTGGCGCGAAGGCATGACCGATTGGAAGGCGCCGCGCGAGGTGCCAGAGATCGCGACCGCGCTCGGCGCGCGCGGGCTCGCCCCGAAGGCGGCCGCCGCCCCCAAGCCGGCCGTGAGCTACGACGAGGACGAAGCCACCAAGATCCAAGTCTCGCCCTTCGACAGTCTGACCGACGAGGCCTCGGGAGAGTGGCGAGAGCCGGCCAAAGAAGCGCCCAGCAGCCCGCAAGCCCCATTCGATTTGCGCGCTCCGTCGGCGGCCGCGCCCGCAGCCGCCAGTCCTGCGCCTAGCCCCAAACCGGCCGCCGCGCGCGTCGAGAACGAAGCCGCCAAGCCGACGGCGGCGCGCCGAAGCGCCGCGCGCGGCGGCGGCGACCTGTTCGGCGATCTGGCTGCCGCCGGCAGCGAAGAAGACGAATCGCTCGGCACCGACGCCAAAGACGTGGGCCCCAAGCTGACGGGGGCCCGCAACGAGAGCTCGGTGCTGTTCTCGCTCGACGCGCTGGTCAAGCAAGAGCAAAAACCTGCTCCTAAAAAGGCGGCCCCCAAGCAGGACGACGCGGCCGCGTTCTTGATGGGTAGCGATGCGAGCCCCAACTCGATCGCCAACGTCGGCACCGGCTCATTCGGTTCCGCGTTCGCGGCGCCCGACTTCAGCGCGCCGATCACCGCTGCCCCCGACGTGCGAGGCAGCGACGCGATGGACGCCGGAGGCGCGCCCAAGAAGAGAGGCGGGATGTGGCTCGCGCTCGTCGCGGTGCTGATCATCGGCGGCGGCGCCGCCGCGATGGTGCTAACCGGCAAGCTCGCCGTCACGCTGCCCCCCCCTGCTCCGAGCACGACCGAGGGCGCCACCAAACCCGAAGCCAAGCCGGAGGTCACGCCGGCGAGCAGCCAGGACGCGCCGGCGGCGACCGCGAGCGCATCGGGCACGACCGCCAGCAGCGCCGCGCCCAGCCCACCGAGCGGCGGCACCACCGCCGCCGGCGAGGCCACCGGCGGTGGCCACAGCACACCCGCCGCAGCGACGAAACTCGACGAGGTGGCGAGCAAGCCAGCGGAAAAGCCCGCCGAAAGACCGGCCGAGAAGCCCACCGAGAAGCCCACCGAGAAGCCCGCCGAGACTGCCAGCTCCGCCCCGCCTTTCGATACCGCCGCCGCCAAGGTTGCGCTCGGAGCCGCCGCCGGCAACGCCGGCAGTTGCAAGACCGCCGACGGCCCCACCGGTGGCGGCAAGGTGTCGGTCACCTTCATGCCGAGCGGTCGCGCCACCAACACTCAAGTATCGGGCGATCTGGCCGGCACCGCCGTCGGTGGCTGCGTGGCCAGGCTCTTCCGCACCGCCAAGGTGCCCGCCTTCTCCGGCGACCCCGTCACCGTCAGCAAATCGTTCAGCATCCAGTAGGGCGTGTCCCTAAATTGGGAGCGCTCGGGCGTGCCCGTAAACGTGCCCGTAACGGGCCCGTTTACGGCGAGACCAGCAATTCAGCGACAGGCTCTAGTCCCCGCTTCACCTCAAGAAGTGGCGAGCGGGGTACCTGGCCGGAGCAGGATGGCCCGAGGTCGCCACGGCAGCTTCTGCGAGGAAGGCAGCGGCGCGGCAGCCCTCAGGGATGCACGTAGACGAGCGTTCCCTCTTCGAAGCCGCCCTGGCCGGAGTAGGCGCCGTGCCAGTGCTCGGGAACCGACGGCGACGACCAGAAGAAGACGTAGCGCGCATCGATCGGCGACAGGTTGATGCAGCCGTGAGAACGCGCGCGGCCGAAGTCGTCGTGCCAGTAGGCGGCGTGCAGCGCGTAGCCGGCCTTGAAGTACATCACCCACGGGACGTCGCGCAGCTCGAACTCGTGATCGGCCACCGCCGAGTCCATCGTGGTCGTGATGTGCTTTTGATAGATACGAAATTGGCCGGTCGGTGTGCTGAGCGTCTTGGCGGGGTCGCCGAGGCCGTCTTTACCGGTCGAAACCAGCGTCGCGAACACCGGCTCGGCGCCCTCGTACAACACGAGAACCTGATTCTGAATCGAGACGTCGATCCATTTGCTGCTGCCGCGGGCCCAGCCGGGCAGCTTGCTGCTTTTGGCGGCCGTCTTCAGCTGCTCGCTCGGCACCCACAGGCCATCGCGCGTCTCGACCATGCGCGCGCCGTTCAGCTGCTTGACGGCGCCCGTAAGCGCGATCAGGGAGCGGCCGGCGATCGGGGCGCCGTCGCTCAGGCGGCCGCCCTCGAGGCGCAGGCTCTTCACGCCCTCTTTGCGCGCGAACGCGACCGGCAGCCCGAGCTTGCGGATGTCGTAGCCATGAAACGGCGAGCCCGAGTCGGCCTTCAGCTTGTCGGCGGGGATCAGCCGTGCGTCGGTCGAGATCGCGAAGCGCCGGTCTTGAGCGGCGGGGCCGGCCACGAAGGTGCCGACCAACGACACGCCGGCGTGTCGCTTGAGTCGGTTGGAGATCACCGCGTAGCTTGGCACCTTGAAGCTCGAGACGTTCGGGATCTTGCGGCCGCCTTCGAGCCACCACGGCACCTTGTCGCTGCCGTCGCCGCCGAAGCGCTCGCTCTCGCCGAGCGGGCGGGCGTGCTCGGGAATGCCGCCGATCGCCAGGCCGTGCTCGTCGAGCGGCACGTCATTGGCGCCGACGTCGAGCTTGTCCCACTTTTCTTTGAGCTTGGCGTGGTTGCGCAGGTGCCGTTCGAGCCGCATCTCGTACTTGAGCTGCTCGTCCTTCGTCGGCACCTTCATGTAGCTCGGCGCGATCGAGCGCACGAAGGCGTACGGGTAGGGCATCGGCTTGGAGCGGTCGGGCTCGAGGCTCATCGCGCGCACCAGCGGGTGATCGAGCTTGAGCGTCGAATTGGAGCCGACGCACGTGAAGCCGAGCGGGCGCACCGCGTACCAGCCCTCCGGGCATCCGTCTTTGGTCAGCGGCGCGGCCGAGCGCGCCACTTTTGTGCCCAGCCGCAGGTAGCCGACCACATCGGCCTTGGGGTCAGGCTTGGAATACACCGGCGCCTGCATGACGATCGGCGCCAGCTGCGGGCCGTTGGCGGGTGGGACCGGAACGCGCGTCCAATCGTCCACGGGTGGCGTGATGGCGGCATTCTCCGGTCTCACGCGCATGGCGGCTGGATCTTTGCGCGATAGCCAGCTGTTGCCGTCGCAACCGCCCAGCGACGCCGCCAAAAGGACGGCGAGGCAGGGCCGAAGAGCGACGCCCCGGATGAAGGGCCGTCCGGCGCGAGCCACGGTGAGCGAAGCCATCCCTTGCCCATGCCAAAACGCGGTGGCATGGCCAACAAAGCGGCAGAAAGTCTTGCGCTGCCGGCGGCGACGGGGAAGGCTCCGCTCACCCCAAGCGCAGATTTCGACAGGAAGATCAGAGCGAGCGAAATATGGCCAAGGATACCCTCACGATCACCGACAATCGCACCGGCAAAACCTACGAGTTGCCGATCAACGAAGGCACCATCCGAGCTCTCGATCTTCGTCAGATCGTGACGGACAAAGAAGACTTCGGGTTGATGACCTACGACCCGGCGTTCATGAACACCGCGTCGTGCCGCTCCGCCATCACCTACATCGACGGCGACAAGGGCATCTTGCGCTACCGCGGCTACCCCGTCGATCAGCTGGCGGAAAACGCCTCGTACCTCGAGGTCGCTTACCTGCTGATCAACGGTGAGCTGCCGACCCAGGCCGAGCTCGACAAGTTCACCGACGACGTGACCCATCACACGTTCGTGCACGAGAACGTGCGCACGTTCATCGACGGCTTTCGTTACGACGCCCACCCCATGGGCATGCTGTGCGCCAGCGTCAGCGCGCTCAGCACCTTCTACCCCGAGGCCAAGCACGTGATGGATCGCGACATCCGTCGCGCGCAGATGGTGCGGCTCATCGCCAAGATGCCGACGCTCGCGGCTTGGAGCTACCGCCACGCGATGGGCATGCCGTTCGTGTACCCGTCGAACGAGCTCAGCTACTCCGCGAATTTCCTGCAGATGGTCAAGCGCATCGCGGAGCCGAAGTTCGAGGTGCACCCCGAGGTCGTCAAGGCGCTCGACGTGCTGTTCATCCTCCACGCCGACCACGAGCAAAACTGCTCCACGAACGTGATGCGCTCGGTCGGTAGCTCGCGCGCCGATCCGTACGTGGCGGTGGCGGGCGCGGCGGCGGCGCTGTACGGCCCGCTCCACGGCGGGGCGAACGAAGCCGTCTTGCGCATGCTGCGCGAGATCGGGTCGCTCGCGAACGTCCCTGCCTTCATCAAGGAGGTCAAGAGCGGCGTCGGCGGCCGGCTGATGGGCTTCGGTCACCGCGTGTACAAGAACTACGATCCCCGCGCCCAGGTCATCAAGCGCCTGGCCGACAAGGTGTTCGACCTGGTCGGTAAGAAGAGCCCGCTGCTGGCGGTCGCGCTCGAGCTCGAAAAGATCGCGCTTTCCGACGACTACTTCGTGTCGCGCAAGCTGTACCCGAACGTCGACTTTTACTCGGGGCTGATTTACGAGGCGCTCACGATCCCGGTCGACATGTTCCCGGTGATGTTCGCGATCCCGCGCACGTCGGGCTGGCTCGCGCAGTGGGAAGAGATGCTGCTCGACAAGGATCAAAAGATCGCGCGTCCGCGGCAGATTTACACTGGCTACGACGAGCGCAAATTCGTCGCCATGAAGGATCGCCCGCTGGCCGTCGCGTCGCCCGAGCTGAAGAGCAACGCCCGCGAGACAGACTGAGTGGTAGCGCCGGGCGAACCAGAACAGGTCGCGGCCACGCCGATCGGCGGGTCGCGACCGAGCGAGCCGGGCGCCGAGCGGCGCTCGGCATCGCTCCACGAGTTTCGCCCTTCCGAGTCGCAGCTGACCGGTATGGTGCTGAGCAACCGCTACAAGGTGCACGGCTACCTCACGCGCGGCGCGACAGCGCGCGTTTACCTCGCCGAAGATCTGATCGACAACGTGCCAGTGGCGATCAAGATGCTCGCCGCCGAGGCGATCCAGGGTCACGAGCTGTCCCATCGGATGCGCCGTGAAGCGGAGGCGCTCCGCGGTATCGATCACCCGAACGTGGTGCGCGTGCTCGACACGGGCGAAACTGGCGCCGGCATCCCGTTTCTGGTGCTCGAAGCCTTGCCCGGGGAAACGCTGGGCGATTACCTGCGCCGCCAAGGCACGCCGCCGTTCGAGCTGGCGCTGGAGCTGGTGCGCCAGGCCGCCCAAGGTCTGTGCGCGGCCCACCGCGCCGGAATCATCCACCGCGACGTCAAGCCCGACAACTTCGTGCTGATCGGCCCGACCAGCGATCCGTTCGGGCTCAAGCTGATCGATTTCGGCATGGCCAAGCTGGAAGCGTCGAGCAAGACCAGCGACACCCACACGATCTTGGGCACCGTCGAGTACATGGCGCCCGAGCAAATACTGGCAGAGGCGGTCGACTCCCGCACCGACGTCTACGCGCTCGGGGTCGTGATGTTCCGGCTCTTCACTGGCCACCTGCCCTTCGACACCAACGCGCCCGCGGATCTCCTCCGCCACCAGCTGTTCAGCTCGCTGCCACCCCCGTCATGGCTGGAAGACGACCTCGACAGCCGGCTCGAGCGCATGATTCTGACCGCGACCCGCAAGCACCCCGACAACCGCTACCTCAACATGCAAGAGTTGCTCGACGACCTCGACGCGTTGATCGGAGTGTCCGCAGGCGAGGTAAGCCAGCGTCCGCCCAAGGTGGCGCCCGACGTGTACGCACCCCGCACCGAGCGCGGCTCGGAAGCCTTGACGATTTTGGCCCAAAAGTTCGGCCGCTTTGCAACCTTACCGCCCTGAGCGTGCCCCGGTTGACGCTCACCGGCCATCGCGACGATATTGATCCGATCCGCTCGACCCAGGAGACCTCCGTAAACATGACGACCGCCAGCGACAAACTGAAGCAGATGGGCGCCAAGATCGCCGAGAACAAGAGCCAAGCCAGCGCGATCGGCGCCGTGTTCAAGTTCGTGTTGGAAGGCGACGGCGGCGGCAGCTTCATCGTCAACCTGAAGGACAACCCCGGCGTCACCGAGGGTGACGGCAGCGCGGAGTGCACCATCCGCATGACGGCCCAAGATTTCCTCGACCTGAGCGACGGCAAGGCCAACGGCCAGCAGCTGTTCTTCACCGGCCGCCTGAAGGTCGAGGGCGACATGAGCCTCGCGCTTCGGCTGCAGCCGCTGATGGATCTGCTCAAGTAAGCGCCGCCACCAGCCCGATGGACAGCCCCAAGCGGAATCTAGAGATTACCTGGCCGCTGTTCGGCGACGACTCGCAGCAGTTCCCCGCCGACCCCGCGCGAACGTTCAACGACTTCGAGCCGCAAGCCGCGGATCTCGTCGCGCTCGAAACGAGCGCGGAGCCCCCCGACTCGACCGAGCGCATCGAGCGTGAGGTGCGGCAGACGCGCGAGTCGCTGCCGCCGGGGGCGCCGGAGTGGATGCGCGCGGCGCGCGCGATGGCCGACTGGCTCGAGATCCGCATCAAGCGCGGTCACGTCGCGCCCATAGAAGAGGCGGCCGTCGCTCGCACCTGGGCCGCTTTTTCGCTGGGCGGCGTCACCAATCGCCAGCTGTTCAAGATCGCGCGCGTCGTGCAGCGGGCTCACAGCGCCATTCACGAAGCGCGCCCCGCCGATCTGCAGACCGCGCTCAACGCGTGCGCAGGCGTGCTGTACGGCGGCCTGCCGCGGCCGGTGCGAGAACGGATGCCGCTCGAGCGCGTCGTCGCCACCGTCAGCAAGCTGCGCGAGCAGGCCGACCCGTGGGTGGCGATCGTCGAAGGCGTGGCCGACCTCGCAGGCTGGAAAGACTATTGTCGGATGCACGCCGCCTCGGTGCTCCGCGCCGTGATCGAGTCGCGGGGCTGATGGCGCCGCTCCGGCAGCCGCCGCGCGTGGCGTACATGGGTCCGCCGCGTAGCTTCTCGCACGCAGCCGCCCTGCGGCTGTACGGCGAGCAGGCCGAATACGTCGTCACCCGCACCATTCCCGACGCCGTCGACGCCGCTAGCGACGGCACCGCCGACGTCGCCATCGTCCCGATCGAGAACACCATCGAAGGCGGCGTAAACGCCACCCTCGACGCGCTGTTCGACAGCGACCTGACGATTTTTGGCGAGCTCGTGCTCGAGGTCGAGCTGTGCTTGCTAGCGCTGACCACGGACCTGTCGCAGATCACGCGCGTGACGTCGCACCCGCAGCCGCTCGGTCAGTGCAAGCAGTGGCTGCGTCAGAACCTGCCCCAGGCAGAGCAAGTCGTGGCACCTTCGACGACCAGCGCCGCGCAAGACGCGTTGAAAGACGCGCACACCGCCGCCGTCGGTAGCCGGCTGGCGGCCGAGCTCGGCTTGCTCGTCGTGCGGGAGCGCATTCAGGATCACGAATCGAACGCCACGCGTTTCCTGGTCGTCGGCAAGCAGCTGACCACGCCGACCGGCAACGACAAGACCACCTTGATGTTTTCGACACCGCACGAGCGCGGCGCGCTGCGTCGTGTGCTCGAGGTGTTCGACGAAGAAGGCCTGAACCTGACCCGCATCGAGTCGCGGCCGCTGCGCGGACAGCTCTGGCAATACGCGTTTTTCACCGACCTCGAGGGTCATCGCGATGACCCCGCCGTCAAGCGCATGCTGGCGCGCCTGCAGGCCGGCGGCGCGATGGTGCGAGTGCTCGGCAGCTACCCGCGGGCTACGAAGCGCTAGTCGAGGCGCCGGAGCCGTGACTTTCTGTTCAGGTGGTTGTGTGTAGACGCGAGTAGGCAAATCATCTATCTCGTGGGCGATGAAGGGCAAGCCGCTCAGGGTCGCGCCGCCCGCAGACAGTGGTCTGCGCGAGCGAGCCGCCCGCAGCTATGCCCTCCGCTTCGGCATGCGTGAGATACGGCTGAAGGCGCGCATCACGACCGCGGGGCGCAGCGCGACGGCCGACATCCCGCTCGTCGGCGAGCTCGTCTCGCGCCGCCACGCGACGTTCAGCCTGACCGACGACGGCGTCGACGTCTCCGACCACGGGAGCCGCAACGGCGTCTTCGTCAACGGTGAGCGCATCACCTCCACTCACCCGCTCCGGTCCGGCGACGTCATCACGATCGGTGACGACTCGTTCACGCTGATCGAGGTGGACGACCTGTCCGGGCGCCGCCCCGACACCGCCTCCGACATGCGTCCGGTGCGTCCAGTGCGGACCCCGCGCCTACCGAACCTCGCCGAAGAAGATCCGACCGCCGCCTCGCGTCGGGCCGACGCGTTTCAGCTGCTGAGCGGCGTTGTCGACAAGGCGCTCGCCCTCGGCCGAGGTGAAGAAGCCGAGCACCTGCTGGGCACCCATCTCGTGGCGGCGATGGCCGACGCCAGCACCGGGCGCGGCGTCGCGCCGGAGATCGCTCGCACCACCGCGCGCTACGCGCTCAAGCTGGCGGCCGCCACCAACAAGACCAACTGGCTCGACTTCCCGGTGCGCCTCTACCGGGCCCTGGCCCAGCCCATGCCGCTACCGATCGTCGACGAGATGTACACCCTCGTGGGTCGCGTCCGCGGCATCGATCGCGCGCTGCTGCGCGACTACCTCGACTCGTTGCGAGCCATGGCCGACTCGCTGTCGCCGACCGAGCGCTTCGTGCTCCAGCGCCTCGAAGGCCTCGAGCGCATGGCCCGGTTGCAATCGGACAGTCCCTAACCGGTGCCGCAGTTGGGCTGCTAACCGCTAACTGCCGATGCTAGCTTGCGGGCATGGGCAAGCGCCTGATTCGCTACTTCGTTCGCGGTTGCTTGGTGTCGGTACCGCTGGCCGTCACCGGTTGGTTGATCTTCGTTACCCTGCGCTTCGTCGACGAGCTGCTGCACATCGGCATCCCCGGGGTGGGCTTCGTGCTCATGATCGCGCTCGTCACGCTGATCGGCCTCTTTACTTCCAACGTGGTCGGCAAAAAGGCGTTTCAGGTCGTCGACCGATTCTTGTCGCAGATGCCGCTCGTGAAGCTGCTCTACACCTCGATCAAAGATTTGATTCGCGCGTTCGTCGGTGACCACAAAAGCTTCGATCGCCCGGCGGCGGTGCTGATGGGGCCAGGCGGCGCGCGCGCGCTCGGCTTCGTCACCCGCGACGCGCTGCACATGCTGGGCATGCCCGAGCACGTGGCGGTGTACTTTCCCCAGTCATACAATTTCGCAGGCCAGCTCGCGGTCGTGCCGCGTGAAAACGTGGAGCTGCTCGACGCGCCCAGCGCCGAGGTGATGACGTTCATCGTATCCGGCGGCATCTCCGGGTTCGGGCGCGGACAATCGCTGGTTCCGCCGCCGACCTTGACCAGCGTGAACATCCGCCCGAAAGCCTGAGCGCGGTTCGGCGCGGCTCGCGCTGTGCTCTGCTGTGGGTAACGTCACCCGCTCGGCGCACACGGCGTCGCGAACAACCTCGAAACTTGGAAGCTGGCCGCCCTGCGGAGCCGGCAAGTCAGCTCGAGGGTTATGAAAACCGCGCGGCGCGGCGAGCGTGCAGTTCCGATTGTGTCAGGTTTGTGTTCGACGAGATGCAGAAGCCACGTTCGCCCGTGCTCGGAGTACTGGCCCCGTACACTGGTGGCTTCTACTACGGCGCCGTGATGGCGGGCATCCAACAGGTCGCGGCCGCGCACGGCGCCAGCGTCGTCGCGATGCAAAGCACCGGGCTCGAGCTGCTCTGGCCGGACGAGCCCGGCGAGCAGTTTCTGGCGATGGACGCCGTCGACGGCTGGCTCGCCGTCAACGAGTTCGAGGCGCCCGCGTTCACGAATCGCATCCGCGCGCGCGGCGTGCCGCTGGTGCACATCAACGATCGCCCTGCCGTGGACGGCTGCAGCGTCTTACCCGACAACTACGGCGGCATGCTGAG
>Ga0164241_10000691_pt1 | contig 53676 bp, 55 predicted proteins | sample OricomyardsoilBY_FD_108780 | JGI IMG/M metagenome (GOLD analysis project Ga0164241, IMG submission 108780) | Backyard soil microbial communities from Emeryville, California, USA - Original compost - Back yard soil (BY) | ecosystem: Environmental > Terrestrial > Soil > Unclassified | place: USA... | reverse complement strand
CACCGTCTCGACACTCACTTCCTCGCCGATCGTGCGGACGAGCAGCTCGCGCATCCCCAGCACCGTCAGATTGGCATCGACAGGCACCGGCGCGAGCGGCTGCTGGCGCGAGAAAGCGAGCAGCCGCTGGGTGAGCGCGGCGGCGCGGGTGGCGCCATCGCGCGCGGCGGTGACATATTTCTCGACATCGGTGCGGCCCTGCCCGATCCGCCGTTCGAGCAAGTCGAGCGCGCCGATCACCACTGCCAGCATATTGTTGAAATCATGCGCGATCCCGCCGGTTAGCTGGCCGACCGCTTCCATTTTCTGCGCCTGGCGGAGTTGCGCCTCGGCGGTGGAGAGCTGTTTGGTCCGCTCGTCGATCGCGCGTTCGAGTTCCTCGCGCGAGCGGGCCAGCACTTCGCGGGCGTCGATGATATCCTGGATATCGGTGCAGGTGCCGAACCAGCGAGTGATCGCGCCATCCTCGCCGCGCACCGGCTGCGCGCTGCCCAGCACCCAGCGATAGACGCCGCTGCGGTGGCGCAGCCGATATTCGATCCGGTAAAGCTCGCCGCTTTCGAGGCAGGCGCGCCACATGTTCCAGGCGCGCTCCTGGTCCTCGGGATGGAACATGCCGCCCCATGCCTCGCCATCGGTGCTGCCCGGAGGCACGCCGGTATATTCGTACCAGCGGTCGTTGTAATAATCGTGATAGCCGTCGGGGCGGGTCGACCAGACCATCTGGTCGATCGAATTGGCGATCGCGCGGAATTTCTCTTCGCTTTCCTTGAGCGCGGTGGTGGCGGCGACGCGCTCGACCGAGTCCCATGAGACTTCGGCGACGGCTTCGATGAAGCCGACTTCCTCGGGACTCCAGTCGCGCGGCTCGGCGCTGTTGGCGTAGAAGGTGGCGACCCAGGCGCCGCCCCGGGTAAGCGGGACGCCGATCCCGGCGACAGTGACCTGGCTCGCGACGCTGCCCGGCCGCTCGGTGCGGGTATCGCGCATCACCACGGTCTCGCCGCGGCGGTAATGATCGGCGCTGGGGCCGATCGCCTCGACACTCAGCGTGCCGTCGAGTTGGTCCAGCCGTTCGCTCGTCCAGCTTGGCCCGTAATTCAGGATGCCGCCTTCGAACACGCGGTAGAAGCCGACCCGGTCGAGCCCCAGCCGCCGCGCGAGCGCCGCGGTGGTAAAGCGCATGATCTCGGCCGCGCTCCCCAGCGCGCGCTGGCGCTCGGCGAGGCCGAACAGGAAGGCCTGCTGGTCGGTCGCGCGGCGCAGCTCCTCGGCGGTGGTGCGCGCGGCCTCCTCGGCGACCTTGCGCTCGGTGATGTCGAAGCTGACGCCGGGGAAGCGCACCGGCAGCCCCTCGGCATTGAAGATCACCCGGCCCTGAGTCAGCAGCCAGCGTATCTCTCCATTGGCGCGCACGACGCGGAACTCGGCGGCGAGCGGCGCGCGCGTGGCGATGGTGCTGGCGACGGCGTCGCGCAGGATATGGCGATCCTCGGGATGGACCAATTCGATCACTTCCTCGAAGCTGCCGCCCGCCGCGACGCGCGCGGACTCGATGCCGAACAGTTCGGCGAAGCGCAGGTCGCCGGTCACCAGCCCGGTCGCGGCGTTCCAGTCCCAGGTGCCGATGCCAGTGGCGGCGTCGAGCGCGAGCTGGAGCCGCTCCTCGCTCTCGCGCAAGGCCGCCTCGATCTGCGACTGGCGCTCGCGCTCGCGCTCGGCGAGGACGGCGCGCGTGGTTTCATAGCCCTGGTTGAACACGCCGAGGATCGCGCCATCCATGCCGCGGATCGGGGTGGCGCTGTAGCTCCACCATGTCTCCTTGCCGTCGAGCATGAACAGCTGATCGGCTTTGCCCACGGCTTCGCCGGTGGCCAAAATGGCGTCGAACCGGGCGCGGACGACTTCCCACGACCCACCCCATATTTCGGGCGCGGTGCGGCCCAGCGCGCCGGGATGCTTGTCGGGATGCACCGCGGCCCAGGCGTCATTGTGAATCAGATAGAGCTGAGGCCCCCAATAGACCGCGGTCGGGAAGGTTGAACCGAGCGCCAGGCCGACGGCGACTCGCAGCGGCGCGGGCCAGCCCGCCGGGGGGCCGAGCGAATGGCCCGACCAGTCCCGCGCGGCGATCGCGCGCCCCGCCTCGCCGCCATGATCCAGGAAAGAAAGCCCCGCAGCCATCGGCACTAGCGTTGCGGCCCCGCGTTGGGCTGTCAACTGCTCGACTTGCGCGCCCGGCGGGCTATTGAGGGGAAGAAGAGAGGAACGCATTATGAAATTGGCCAGCCTGAAGCACGGCCGTGACGGCAAACTGGTCGTCGTCTCCAGCGATCTCGCCTGGTGCGCCGATGCGACGGCGATCGCGCCGACGATGCAGGCCGCGCTCGACGATTGGGACCAGCTGGAGGGCGACCTGCGCAATCTCCAGACCGATCTGGAGCATGAGGCGATTCCGATGCTGCGCTTCCACGAGCGCCAGGCCGCAGCGCCCTTGCCGCGCGCCTATCAATGGGCCGACGGCTCGGCCTATGTGAACCATGTCGCGCTGGTCCGGCAGGCGCGAAATGCCGAAATGCCCGAGAGCTTCTGGCACGATCCGTTGATGTACCAGGGCGGCAGCGACGGCTTCCTGGGTCCGCGCGACGCGATCCCGCTGGCGGACGAGAGCTGGGGCTGCGACCTCGAAGCCGAAGTGGTGGTGGTGACCGGCGATGTGCCGCTGGGTGCGTCGCGCGACGAGGCGCTCGCGGCGGTCAAGCTGGTCGGGCTCACCAACGATGTCTCGCTGCGCAACCTGATCCCGGGCGAGCTGGCCAAGGGCTTCGGCTTCTTCCAGTCCAAGCCCGCGAGCAGCTTTTCTCCGGTCTTCGTCACGCCCGACGCGCTCGGCGAGTGGTGGCGTGACGGCAAGCTCCATCGCAAGCTGATGGTCGATCTGAACGGCAAGCCCTTTGGACGTGCCGAGGCGGGCGAGGACATGACCTTCGATTTCGGCACGCTGATCGCGCACGCTGCGAAGACGCGGAATCTGGGCGCGGGGACGATCATCGGATCGGGCACCGTCTCCAATCGCGGCGGCGATGGCGGCCCGGGCAAGCCGATCGCGGAGGGCGGCGTGGGCTATTCGTGCCTCGCCGAGGTCCGCACCGTGGAGACGATCCTGCGGGGCAAGGCGGAAACGCCGTTCCTCAAGGCGGGGGATACCGTCCGCATCTGGGCCGAGGACGACAAGCATCACCCGATCTTCGGCGTGATCGAGCAGAGTGTGGTCGCCGAATAGCGGCGCCCTACAGGGCTAGCGCATATTGGCGGGCGGCAAGCGTGCGCCCGCCGTGCGGGATGTGGCGGCCAGAGCCGCTTTCGATCAGCAGGATTTCCTCGACCGTCCAGCTCAGCGGCGGGATCGCGGCGCGGCGATCCGAGGCGGGCGGATAATCGAGATTGAGGTGAAGGCCGAAGCTATAGTCCGGCAGCGCCAGTCCCGAGCAGGCGAAGTGCCGGGCCAGCGCGCGCTGGAACGTGCCCGGGCCACGCAGTCCCCTGCGCGGCTTGAGCGTGGCGCCCTCGATATGATCGAACACGATTTCGAATGGCTCCGCGTGGAAGCTGGCCAGCGCATCCCGCGCGGCGTCGATCCGCGCGGCGGTCGTCTTGCCAATCATCAGGAAGGTGCTGTGCAGCCGGTCGAGCGCATAGCGGCTGTCGATGCCGAGGGACGCCCGTAATCGCCGCAGTTCGGGCAGCTTCGCCGCTGGCGGCTTGGCGAAGAGATAGAGCGGCCGCTCAATGGAAGTCATGCGATTTCACCGGAATGACATCCTCGTCCCGCCCGCCTCCGCGCGGCGGCCAGCTTTCGAGGGCGCGCTGGCGAGGGAGGCGAAGATTGTCCGGCTTGCGGTCGCGCGGATCGATCGTGCCGCCATGGGTGGCGCCGTCGCCGGGCATGGTCATGCGCGGCAAGTCGAGATCACCGATGGTACGCAGCATCGGCGTGAGATCGGTAATCCGCTCGGCGACGAGATGGATGACGATGCCTTCCTTCTGCACACGCCCGCGGATCGCGAGCATCGTCGCGGACATGATGGTGCGGCGATTGGCCTCGAACCGGTCGGCCCAGAGCACCGCATTGGCGATGCCGGTCTCGTCCTCCAGCGTCACGAACACCACGCCTTTGGCGCTGCCCGGGCGCTGGCGCACGAGGATCAGGCCCGCGACTTCGGCATGGGCGCCGTCCTTCAGGTCCATCAACCCGCGACATGGCGCGATCCGCCGCGCCGCGAGCTGGTCACGCAGGAAGGAAACGGGATGTGCGCGCAGCGAAAGCTGAGTCGCGCGATAATCCTCGACGACTTCGCGGCCTGTGGCGAGGGGGAGGAGCGCAGTTTCCGGCTCATGGGCTTCGGTGATGAACGTCCCTCGCCGCACGTCCGCTTCGAGCAGGAGCGCGAGCGGCGCGTTGCCCAGTCCCTTGATCGCCCACAATGCTTGCCGCCGGTTCAAGCCCATCGCGCTGAAGGCGTCGGCCCGGGCAAGGCATTCGAGCGCCGCAATCTTCACTTGCGAACGCCGCCACACCTCCTCGATCGTGACGAATGGCCTGGCTCCCCGCGACCGAACGATGGCGAGCGCATCCTTTTCGCTCAGCCCCTGCACAGTGCGCAGTCCCATGCGCAGCGGCAAAAGATTTTGCCAATCCTCATCGCTGCCCCGGAATGCGGGATGCTTTCCGGGGCGCGGACGCGCGGTGCCGGATTCGATCGCCATATCCCATTCGCTGGCGTTGATGCAGATCGGATGGATCTCCACGCCATGCTCGCGCGCATCGCGGACGATCTGTGCGGGGGCGTAGAAGCCCATGGGCTGCGAATTGAGCAATGCCGCGCAGAAGATGTCGGGATGGCGGCACTTCATCCATGACGATGCATAGGCGATCTTGGCGAAGCTCATCGCGTGGCTTTCCGGGAAGCCGTAATTGCTGAAACCCTTGATTTGCGCGACCAGCCGCTCCGCGAATTCCTGGGTGATGCCGTTCTTCAGCATGCCCGCGATCAGTTTCGGGCCGAATTCCCCGATATCTCCGCTCGACTTGAAGGTCGCCATGGCGCGGCGCAGCCGATCGGCGGCGCCGGGCGAGAAATCCGCGCCCTTGATAGCCACCTGCATTGCCTGCTCCTGGAACAGCGGCACGCCCAATGTCTTTTTGAGGACCAGTTCAAGCTTCGGGGAGGGATAATCGACCAACTTCGGATTCTGCCGGCGCTTGAGATAGGGGTGGACCATGTTGCCCTGGATCGGGCCCGGCCTGACAATGGCGACCTGGATGGCGATGTCATAGAAATTCACGGGCTTCATGCGCGGCAGCATCGACATTTGCGCGCGGCTTTCGATCTGGAACACGCCGAGCGTGTCGGCCTGCCGGATCATCTCGAAAGTGAGCGGATCGTCCTTCTGCATTTCATCCGATGCCAGCGTCAGCCGCACGCCTTTTTGAGTTTCGAGCAGGGCAAAGGTCCGCCGCATGCAGCCCAGCATTCCAAGCCCCAGAATATCGACCTTCATCAGCCCGAGCTCTTCGATATCGAGCTTTTCCCATTCCACGACGCGGCGATCGATCATCGCGGCCGGTTCAATGGGCACGATCGAATCGAGCCGTTCGCGCGTGAGCACGAAACCGCCGGGGTGCTGCGACAAATGGCGGGGCGTGCCGATCAATTCACGCGAAAGCTGGAGCGTCAGCGCGAGACGCGGATCGTTCTTGTCGAGATTGAGTGCATCGGCATGGCGATCCTCAACCTCGTTTGACCAGCCCCAGACCTGGGACGAGAGCGCCGCGGTCACATCCTCGGATAATCCCAGTGCCTTGCCAACTTCGCGCAAGGCGCCGCGCGAACGAAAGCGGCTGACCACCGCGGTCAATGCCGCATGGTCATGTCCATAGGTCTCATAGATCCACTGGATCACGTCCTCGCGCCGCTCATGTTCGAAATCGATATCGATGTCGGGGGGCTCGTTGCGTTCCTCTGAAACGAAGCGTTCGAACAGCAATGTGTGCTTGATCGGATCGATCGACGTGACCTGAAGCAGGAAGCAGATCAGCGAATTCGCCGCCGATCCGCGTCCCTGGCAAAGGATGTTCTGGCTGCGCGCATAATCGACGATCGCGAGCACCGTCAGGAAATAGGGCGCATAGCCAAGCTTGCGAACGAGCCGCAGCTCCTTGGACAGGGTGTGCCGATAGCCTTGGGACGGCCGGGCATCGTGCCGCGCGTTCAATGCCCGCCAGGCCAGCCTTTCCAATGCCTTTTGCGGCGTATGATGTGACATGAAAATTTCGTCGGGATACTGATATTCCAGGCTGCGCAAGGAGAAGGTGCAGCGTTCGGCGATCGCCTCCGCGGCCAGCAGCGCCTGGGGATAATGCCGCATCCGCCGCGCCATTTCCTCGGGCGGCTTGAGGTGGCGGTCGGCATTGCGTTCGCGGCGGAAGCCGAGTTCGTCGATCGTGCATTTCTCGCGGATGGCGGTGACGACATCCTGCAGGATGCGATTGCCGGGCTCGGCATAGAGCACGTCGCCGGTCGCGAGCGTCGTCAGGCCGAAGCGGCGTGCGGCGAGGTCGAGCGCGTGGAGACGCATCTCGTCCTGCGGGCGGCGATGATGCGTGAGGCAGAGATGCCCGCGATCTCCGAAAACGTCGGCCATCCAGCGCAGCGCCAGCGGATCGCCCGTATCGGCAAGCCCGGGGACGAGGCCCCCGACCAGCCCTTCGGCGCTTTCGGCGAGGTCTTCCCAATGGAGGAAGCATTTGCCTTTCTCGCCATGCTGGGGATCGGCGCGGGATTTGCCGAGGGTGAGCAGGCGAGTGAGCCGGCTCCATGCCGCGCGATCCTCGGGCCAGACCAGCACCGCGCTGCCATCGACCAGATCGAGGCGGCATCCGGCGATCATGCGAATGGGATAGCCGGCCTTGGTCAGTTCCTCGGCGGCGACCAGCCCGCGCACCACGCCCGCCACCGAATTGCGGTCGGTAATCGCAAGCGCGGGCATCCCCGCCGCAGCTGCCGCCACGAATAGCTGCTCGGGCGCCGAGGCCCCACGCAGGAACGAATAATGCGTCGTCACCTGGAGCTCGGCGTAACTCATCCGAATACCCCGTGGAGGTACCAGCTGAGGTCGCCCGTCACCGCGCGTTCACCGTCGCCGCGGCGGAACAGCCAGTAGCGACGGCCTTCCTCGTCCTCGACGCGGAAATAATCGCGGATGCTGTCGCGCTCGGCGTCGCGCTTCCACCATTCGCCGTGGATGCGCTCGGGGCCGTCGGCACGGACGATGCGGTGCGCGCGGCCGCGCCAGGTGAAGCGGCGCGGGGCGTGATCGGGCAATTCGGCCATGACATGGTCGACTCGCTCGGGCCGCGCGAGCAGCCGCGCCGGCTTGGGCCAGAGCGGGTGCCAGGGGGGCAGCGGGGCGTTGCGGTCGAGCTGGCGCACATCGCCGGCCTTGAGGCGCTGGCTGGTGCGCGCGGGGGGATCGAGCACCGGCGCGCGGGCGACGGCGCGTTCGGGAACGTCGCTTTCGACCGGGCGCGTCCGCCACATCCGATCGAGCCCGATGCGCGTGGCGAGCGTATCCACCAGCGGCGCGAGATCGGGCGCGGCTTCCTCGTCGAGCCGTTCGACGAACGGTTCGGGGCCGAGCGGTTCGGCGCGGCGGACATGGAGTGTGAGCGCGTCGATGCCATAGCCGGGCTCGACGTGTTCGATGCGCCGGGTGAGCAGGCGCAGCAGGTGGGCCGGATCGCGGCTCGGGCGGGCAAGGCCGATGCGGATGCGCTGGGGCACGCCGTCGATACGGGCGGCGACCAATTCGACTCTGCTCGCGCCGAGCCCCTCGGCCTCGAGCGCGGCCGCGAGTTGGGGAACGAGCGCGCCGAGCCAGTGCGCGATCGCCTCAGGCGTGGCGATGGGCTCGGCGAAACGTTGGGCGACGGCGATCGGCGCTTGCGGGAGGACGGGATCGAGCGGTTCGGGCAAATCGCCCAGCGCCTGAAGCAGGCGTTTGGCGAGCCCGGCGCCGAAACGGCGGACGAGCGGGGCGCGCGGGATTGCGGCGAGTTGGCCGATCCGGTCGATGCCCAGGCGGTGAAGCAGCTCGGCATGCGCGGGTTCGATGCGAAGCGCTTCGATGGGAAGCGGGGCGAGGGCTTCGGCCTGGGCGCCGGGCGGGCAGAGCGCGACTGCGCCGTGGCGCGTGAGCGCCCAGGCCGCGCCGGGCGTGTCGGCGATGGCGATATGTGCGGTGTAGCCGAACCGGGCGAGGCGGCGGGCGAGGCGCCGCGCCATCGCCGCTTCGCCGCCGAACAAATGATCGACGCCGGTGGTTTCGAGGAAAAGCGTATCGGCGCCCTCGATCGCGATGATCGGGGAGATGTAACGCGCACAGGCGATGGCGAGACCGTGGAGCGCGGCCATGTCGCCTTCCGGATCGGCGGGGCGGATATCGAGCCCGCGAACCTGCGCGCGCGCCATCGACAGCGCCATGCCCGGAGTGAGCCCGATCGCGCGCGCGCGCGGACAGGTGGCGGCGATTTCGATGCGGTTGCCGTTGCGGATCGACGTCACCAGCGCTGTGCCGGCGCCTTCGCGAATCGGAACCAGCTGCGAGGCCGTCTCGCGCGCCCATCTCGCCCCCGGCCGCCATCCGCCGTTGCGGTGGACAGTGACGGCGGCCCCGGCCTCAGGCGGCGCGACGGTTGGCTCGGCCCGCCGTAGCCGTTCGATCGGCCACATCGGCAGGTAGAGCGCAGCGACCCGTTTCATCGCACGCCTCCACTTCGATGGTGAATGAATCCCCGCCCTTTTGGCGAACGAGGTCGAGCCGCCAGCGCGCGCGGCCGACGCCTTCGACCGGGAGCGGCGCCGAGGGCGCCGGGGCGATGCGCCAGCGAGTGACTGCGGCGGAGGGAGGGGACAAAGGATCGCTGCCGGCGCGGGCGTGGCGGCGCTGGAGCAAAGCGATGGTCCGCCCGCCCTCCGCCGCCAGCTGGAGCCGGCGCGTCGCGGTCATGTCGGCGCGCTTCACTTCGCCGATCACCGCGCCGAGACCGCGATGGCGCAGCCCCTCCTCCATCACCGCGAGCAGTTCGGCATCGTCCTGCGCCTCGGCATAGAGGAGGCGTTTGGGGTCGATTCCGGCCTGCGACAGGCCCGGCGCGAACAGGTCGCGCCGCCGCACCACCCACAGGATCGGGCCCCAGGCGCGCGCGGCGATCCCCGCCATGAACAAGGTCGCGGCGCAATCGTCGGCCATATCCTCGCCGGCGCCCGCGACTTCGTGCAGCGCATCGAGGCGCAGCCCGCCATGCGCGAGCCGCGCGTCGAGCCCCTCGATTCCGAAGGGCAAGGACGGGCGGCGGCGGAAAGCGCCGGTTTCGAGACTGTTCAATGTCTCGCGCAATTGCTTCAGGACGGCGGGATCGGCCACGCGGTGTGCGACTCGGGTTGTGGAATATGTTCCTATTCTGTTCTCTTCGACGGAAGAGTCAACCGCGGTGTTGGGGCGTGGCGCCAGCTTCCCAATCGTGGGCGGGGTAAGCGGGCGGCGCTTCACTATTGCTATTCGGAACATCCCTTTTACGGTGCCGCATCCCCGTAATACGGAGCCGGAATTTTCATGACCGAACTCTCTCGCCGCCAGGCGCTTCTCGCCTCTTCCACCCTGCTCGCCGCGCCTTTACTGACGGCGGCAATGCGTTTCGATCCCGCCGATGCCGGACCCTTGCTCAAGCCCTGGACGGGCGGGTTCGGCGGGGTGCCGCCCTGGGATCAGGTCAAGCCGGCGATGTTCCCGGCGGCGTTCGAATCGGCGATGGCGAGCCTGCGGGCCGAGATGCACGCGATCCGCGACGCGACCACCAAGCCGACCTTCAAGACCGTGATCCTGCCGCTCCAGAATGCGGGCGAGGCGATGGACCGGGTCCAGTCGATCTGGGGCGTCTACACCTCGAACCTCGCGACCAAGGAAGTCCAGGCGATCGACCGCGAATGGAGCCCCAAAATGGCGGCTTTCTATGACGAGATCACGCTCGATCCCAAGATGTTCGCCCGCGTGAAGGGCGCGTACGACACGCGCGCATCGCAGGGGCTCGACGCCCAGCAGATGCGGCTGCTCGAGCGCAACTACCGCAGCTACGTCCGCCGCGGCGCGATGCTGAGCGACGCCCAGCGCGCCGAAGTGACGACGCTCAACCAGGCCCTGGCCTCGGCCTATTCGGAATTCAGCCGCAAGGTGCTCGCCGATGAAGAGACCTGGATCGTGCTGGGCGAAGGCGATCTCGCCGGGCTGCCCGACAGCTTCAAGGCTTCGCTCAAGGCGGCGGCGGACGAGCGCAAGGTGGCAGGCTGGGCGGTGGTCAACACGCGCTCGTCGGTCGCGCCCTTCCTGATGAATTCGACGAACCGTGCGCTGCGCGAAAAGGTGTGGCGCGCCTTCATCAAGCGCGGCGACAATGGCGACGCCAACGATACCAAGGCAGTGATCGCGCAGATCCTCAAGCTCCGCCAGCAGCGGGCGGTGCTGCTCGGGTTCAAGAACCATGCCTATTACCGAATGGACGACACGATGGCGGAAACCCCCGCCAATGCGACGAAGCTGATGATGGCGGTGTGGCCGGCCGCCCGCGCGCGGGTGGGCGAGGAAGTCGCCGATATGCAGGCGCTGTCGGACAAGGAAGGCGCGGGGATCACGATCGAGCCCTGGGACTATCGCTTCTATGCCGAGAAAGTCCGCAAGGCGAAGTACGACCTCGATGAAAGCGAAGTGAAGCCGTATCTCGAGCTCGGCAATATCCTGAGCGGCGCCTTCTACGCCGCGGGCAGGCTCTACGACCTCGATTTCAAGGAGAATACCGGGGCGATTCCGGTGTTCGATCCGGCGGTCCGCACCTTCGTGGTCAGCCACAAGATGACCGGCAAGGAAGCCGGCATCTTCTATTTCGATGGCTATGCGCGTTCGGGGAAGCGTTCGGGCGCCTGGGCGACGCGCTATCGCGGGCAGCAGAAATATGGCGGGGAGCGCAATACGCTCGCCTCGAACAACAATAATTTCGTGCGGGGCGGGACGGGCGAGCCGACACTGATCAGCCTCGACGACGCGACCACCTTGTTCCACGAATTCGGCCATGCGATCCACTCGCTGCTCCAGAACATCACGTATCCCGGACTGGCGGGCACGCCGCGCGATTTCGTCGAATATCCCAGCCAGGTGAACGAGAATTGGCTGCTCACGCGCGACGTGCTCGATAAATATGCGCGGCACTACAAGACCGGCGAGCCGATGCCCCAGGCCTTGGTCGACAAGATCGAGAAGTCGTCGACTTTCAACCAGGGGTTCGACACGGTCGAATATCTGGCCTGTGCGATCGTCGACATGCAGCTGCATGACCGCGAAGTGCCGGTGAGCGATATCGACGCTTATGAGAAGGAGGCGCTCGCGGCGCTGGCGATGCCGAAGGAGATCGCGCTGCGCCACCGGTTGCCGCAGTTCAATCACCTTTTCGCGTCGGACGCCTATTCGGCGGGCTATTATAGCTATCTCTGGTCCGAGACCATGGATGCCGACACCTGGGCGGCGTTCGTCGAAACCGGCGATGTGTGGGACAAGAAGACCGCCGACCGCTTCCGCACGACTTTGCTCTCGACCGGTAACGAGACCGACCGCAAGGTCGCCTACCGTGCCTTTCGCGGCCGCGATCCGGACGTGACCGCCTTGTTCAAGCGGCGCGGGTTTCCGGTGACCTGAGCGGCAAGCAGCTTGATCCGGCCCCGTTGCGGCGGGGCCGGGATTGATGTAATAATGTCACCGTCATCCAGCGGTTTTCGGGGGAGGTTCCCATGCGCGGGCTTCTGATCGGTATTGGCGCGGCCATCACCATCGCGGGGTTCACCGGCGCGCCCGCCGTGACCGCGCAGCGCGCCCCCGCGACGTTCATCCCGCCCAGCGCCGGCGACGAACGTTTCCTCGAATCCTGGTTCGGCGCCGAACTCCGCACCGCGGGGCTCAAGCCGCTGTGGACGCCGCGCGGGCTCGAAGGCTTCCAGACGCGCTACCGGCTGCTCTTCGCCGCGGGGAGCGATGGGGTGACGATCGTTACCATCGATGTCGACGAGGATGGCAGCGGCGTGGTCGTCCAGACGCGCAAGCGCCCCGGCGGGATCGTCGAGCGCGACCAGCGCGCCTTCTACATTCCCGGCCGCGTCGCGTGGAGCGACCGGCGCGAAGTCAATGGCGGCCCGATCCGTCGGCTCCAGCGGATGTTCGACGCGGCGCATTTCTTCGGCCGGAGCTTCCGTTCGGGCGATCCGGTCGCCGACGAGATCAGTGCGAACTGCTCGGACGGCGTCAGCTACCTGATCGAGGCGCGCGACCGCAGCGGCTATAACGCCGTCACGCGCAACAGCTGCGACAAGGACGATGTCAGCCCCCTGATCGATGCCGTGATGAAGCTGAGCGGGGGCTGGCCGCGGGCTTGACCCGGGTTTGATGCCAGCTCGATCCAGTCGGCACGGCAAGGCTTCCGACCGGCATCTAAAGGTCAGCAGTGCTGACCTTGTTGCACTCGCCGTTGAAATTTTATAACAAGGCTCCAAAGCCGAGTCCCGTGCGTTTGCCCGCCGACTCACAACGTCCTGGAGAGCTCATGTCGGTCGAGCACGATCGCTCAAACTTGCCGCCCCCGAATCTACCGGGACTTTCGTTGCATGTGCCTGAGCCGAAGTTCCGGCCCGGCGACACCGCCGATTTCAGCGACTTCGATATTCCCGCCGCTGGCGCCGCGCGCCGCCCCGACACCGCCGAGCCCGCGAACGGCTTTCACGAGCTGGCCTATTCGCTGGTCCGCGTGCTCGACGAGGCGGGCAATGCGGTCGGCCCCTGGGATCCCAAGCTCGATTCCGATACGCTCCGGAAAATGCTCCGCAACATGGCGCTCACGCGCGCTTTCGACGAGCGGATGTTCCGCGCGCAGCGGCAGGGCAAGACCAGCTTCTACATGAAGTCGCTCGGCGAAGAGGCGGTCTCGATCGCTGCCGCGACGGCGCTGGCTTCGGACGATATGTGCTTCCCCAGCTACCGCCAGCAAGGCATCCTGATCACGCGCGGCTACTCGCTCGAAGCGATGATGAACCAGATCTATTCGAACAGCGCCGATCCGCTGCAGGGCCGCCAGCTGCCGATCATGTATTCGGCGAAGGATCACGGCTTTTTCTCGATCTCCGGCAACCTCACCACGCAATATCCGCAGGCTGTGGGCTGGGCGATGGCGAGCGCGGCCAAGGGCGACAGCCGGATCGCCGCGGCTTGGTGCGGCGAGGGCTCGACCGCCGAGGGCGACTTCCACTCCGCGCTGACCTTCGCGACGGTCTATAAGGCGCCGGTCATCCTCAACGTCGTCAACAACCAATGGGCGATTTCGAGCTTCTCCGGCTTTGCCGGCGCAGAGGCGACGACCTTCGCGGCGCGGGCGGTGGGCTATGGCATCGCCGGGCTGCGCATCGACGGCAACGACGCGCTGGCGGTCTATGCCGCGACCCGCTGGGCCGCCGAGCGCGCGCGGACCAATCAGGGCCCGACGCTGATCGAGCATTTCACGTATCGCGCCGAGGGCCATTCGACCTCGGATGACCCGGGTCAGTACCGTTCGGCGGGCGAGCCGACCGCATGGCCGCTCGGCGATCCGGTCGCGCGGCTCAAGCAGCATCTGATCGTGCTGGGCGAATGGGACGAGGAACGCCATGCCGCGATGGACCTCGAGCTCGCCGAACTGGTCAAGGCCGCGCAAAAGGCCGCCGAGAAGAATGGCGTGCTCGGCCACGGCATGCACCAGCCGTTCGAGAGCATGTTCGAGGGCGTGTTCGAGGAAATGCCGTGGCACCTCAAGGAACAGTGCCAGCAGATGATCGACGAGCGCAAAGCGGCGGGGCTCTGACATGGCCAGGATGAACATGATCCAGGCCATCAATTCCGCGATGGAAGTGATGATGGAGCGCGACGATGGCGTGGTCGTGATGGGGGAGGATGTCGGTTATTTCGGCGGCGTCTTCCGCGCGACGGCGGGGCTCCAGGCCAAGTTCGGCAAGACGCGGGTGTTCGACACGCCGATCACCGAATGCGGGATCATCGGGGTCGCGGTCGGCATGGGCGCTTATGGGCTGCGGCCCGTGCCCGAAATCCAGTTCGCCGATTATATCTATCCCGCGCTCGATCAGCTCGTCAGCGAAGCGGCGCGGCTGCGCTACCGCTCGGCGGGGGATTTCATCTCGCCGATCACGGTGCGCTCGCCTTTCGGTGGCGGCATCTTTGGCGGGCAGACGCACAGCCAGAGCCCCGAGGGGATTTTCACTCATGTCTCGGGCGTGAAGACCGTCATTCCGGCGACGCCCTACGACGCCAAGGGGCTGCTGATCGCTGCGATCGAGGATAATGATCCGACGATCTTCTTCGAGCCAAAGCGCATCTATAACGGCCCGTTCGACGGCCATTACGACCGCCCGTCGAAGAACTGGTCGAACCATCCGGCGGGCGAAGTGCCCGATGGCTATTACAAGATCGAACTCGGCAAGGCCGCGACGGTGCGCGAAGGCGAGGCGGTGACGATCCTGGCGTACGGCACGATGGTCCATGTCGCGCTCAATACGATCGAGGAGCTGGGAATCGACGCCGAGATCATCGATCTGCGCACGCTCGTCCCGCTCGACATCGAGGCGATCGAAGCGTCGGTGAAGAAGACCGGCCGTTGCCTGATCGTCCATGAAGCGACCCGCACCGGTGGCTTCGGCGCCGAGCTATCCGCGCTGGTCCAGGAACGCTGCTTCTACCATCTCGAAGCGCCGATCGAGCGCGTCACCGGCTTCGACACGCCCTATCCACACAGCCTCGAATGGGCCTATTTTCCCGGCCCCGTCCGCATCGGCGAGGCGCTCAAGAAACTCCTGAAGGACTGATTCCCATGGCCCGTTTCACTTTCAGGCTGCCCGATATCGGCGAGGGCATTGCCGAGGCCGAGATCGTTGCGTGGCACGTCAAGGTCGGCGAGCGCGTCGAAGAGGACCAGCAGGTCGCCGACATGATGACCGACAAAGCGACGGTGGAGATGGAATCTCCGGTGTCGGGGATCGTGGTCGAGCTGGCGGGCGAGGTTGGCGATCAGGTTGCGATCGGGTCGGCGCTGATGATCGTGGAAGTCGATGGCGATGACGCGATTGAGCCTTCGGTTGAGACCGTAGCGGATGTCGCGCCCGCGCAGGTTGAGGCTGTGGTTGAGGCCGAGAATCCTGGCGTTGAAGAAGTTGTGGAGAACACCCCCAACCCCGTTCGCGCTGAGCCTGTCGAAGCGCCCGTCGCCGCAAGCACAGCGCCTTTGGAGAGCGGGCCTTCGACAAGCTCAGGCCGAACGGAATCTGGGGCGCGCGCCCTCGCCTCCCCCGCCGTCCGCGCGCGCGCCAAGGACCTCGGAATCGATCTCGGATCGGTAAAAACCGACAGCGATCGCGTCCGCCACTCGGACCTGGACGCCTATCTCCGCTACCAGTCCGGCCAGGGCTATCACGCCCCGCACGCGAGCCGCGCCCGCGATGACGAGACGATCAAGGTCATCGGCATGCGCCGCAAGATCGCGGAAAACATGGCCGCGTCGAAGCGCAACATCCCGCACTTCACTTATGTCGACGAAATCGACGTGACCGCGCTCGAAGCGATGCGCGCCGATCTCAACGGTAATCGGGGCCAGCGCCCCAAGCTCACCATGCTGCCGCTGATGATCGTCGCGATCTGCCGCAGCCTGCCGCAATTCCCGATGCTCAACGCGCGCTATGACGATGAGGCCGGCGTGGTGACGCGCTCGGGCCGCGTCCATCTCGGCATGGCGACGCAGACCGATGCGGGCCTCACCGTCCCCGTGATCCGTGACGCGCAGGACAGGAATGTCTGGCAGCTCGCCAGCGAGATCACTCGCCTCGCCGAAGCCGCCCGCGCCAGCAAGCTCAAGCCCGAGGAAATGGGCGGCGGCACCATCACCATCACCTCGCTCGGGCCCCTCGGCGGAATCGCGACCACCCCGGTGATCAACCGCCCCGAAGTCGCGATCATCGGGCCGAACAAGATCGTCGAACGCCCGGTTTTCGTCGGCGATGACATCGTCCGCGCCAAGCTGATGAACCTGTCGATCAGCTGCGATCACCGAGTCGTGGATGGCTGGGACGCGGCGAGCTATGTCCAGGCGCTCAAGAAATTGCTCGAGACGCCGGTCCTGCTGTTCGCCGATTGATGGCGCACTTCCTGCTCTTCTACGAGATCGCGCCCGATTATCTCGAACGCCGGGCGGCGCATCGCGACCGGCATCTGGCGCTCGCGTGGGAAGCGGCGGAGCGGGGTGATCTGATCATGGGCGGCGCGCTCGCCGATCCGGTGGATGGCGCGGTGCTGCTATTCGAAGGCGAGAGCGAGGCCGCGGCGGAAGCATTCGCGCGCAGCGACCCCTATGTGCTCGAAGGGCTGATCACCTCATGGCGCGTTCGGCGCTGGACCACGGTGGCGGGGAACCAAGCCACCACCCCGGTGCGGCCCGGCTGATCCGCCCCTGACGCCATCCTCGGTGGCGCAGCGATTGGGACGCCGATAGCCATGCTTGCTTGCCCGGTCCGGCGCGCGCCGCCATGGGCAGCCGATGACTTCGACATCGCTAGACCGCAAGGGGCTGCTGCTCGGCATCGGCGCCTATGCCAGCTGGGGCGTGCTGCCGCTTTATATCCACTTGCTCAAGGCCGTGCCCGCCCTCCAGTTGCTCGCGCACCGGGTGCTGTGGTCGCTGTTGCTGCTCGCGGGCATCGTGCTGCTGCTCCGGCGCGGCAAGGCGATGTGGCGCGCCGCGCGCGGGCGGACCCTGCTCTATCTGATCGCCAGCACAGTGATGATCGCAGTCAACTGGACGGTCTATATCTGGGCGGTCCAGAACGATCACGTGATCGAGGCGAGCCTGGGCTATTTCATGAATCCGCTGGTCAATGTCGCGCTCGGCATGGTCGTGCTGGGCGAGCGGCTGCGGCGGCTTCAGGGCGTGGCGATCGGGATCGCGGCGGCGGGCGTTTTGGTGATGGCGGCGGGCGGTGGCGCCTTGTGGATCTCGCTCAGCCTCGCGGTCAGCTTCTCGCTCTATGGCCTGATCCGCAAGCTCGCGGCGATCGATGCGCTGGGCGGGCTGACGATGGAAACCTTGTTGCTCGCGCCGCTTTGCCTCGCCTGGTTGCTCCATGCCGGGGCGGCAGGCCAAGGATCCTGGGGGCAGTCGGCGTCGCTCAATGCACTGCTGGTGCTCGCGGGGCTGGTGACGGCGCTTCCGCTGCTGATGTTCGCGGCGGCGGCGCGGCGGATGCCCTATTCGACGCTCGGCCTCCTTCAATATATCGCGCCGACGATCCAGTTCCTGATCGCGGTGCTGGTGTTCGGTGAGCCGCTCCATGCCAGCCACATCGTCACGTTCGGACTGATCTGGACGGGCTGTGCGCTCTTCGCCCTGGATGCGGTGCGGGTCTCGCGCGACGCCGGGGCGGGAATATGATTCAACCAATTGGTTGACTATTCGAAAGGCGATGGGTAATTCAACCAGATGGTTGAACGACTCGACGCCACCTTTCACGCGCTCGCCGATCCGACGCGGCGCGGCATGCTCGCCACGCTCGCGCTTGGGGAGCGTTCGATCGGCGAACTCGCCAAACCCTATGCGATGAGTTTCGAAGGCGCTTCCAAGCATGTCCGTGTGCTCGAAACCGCGGGGCTGGTCGCACGGCGCAAGGTGGGGCGGACTCAGCTTTGCACGCTCCAGGCGGGCCCGCTCGGCGAGGCCGAGGCGTGGCTCAGGCAATGGGAGCAGTTCTGGAACCTCCGGCTCGACCGGCTGGAGGCGCTTATCAAGGCGGAGCGACCCGAATGACCAACATGACTCCCTTCCTGATGTTCCAGGGCGCCAAGGGCCGCGAGGCCGTCGATTTCTACATGGCGACATTGCCCGGCAGCCGCGTCGAATCGATGCAATTGTTCGGCACCGAAGGACCGGGGCCCGAAGGCACGATCCTGCGCGCGCATATCGTCATCGCCGGGCAGGAGGTGATGGTCCATGATAGCTTCATCACCCACGGCTTCGATTTCACGCCGTCCTGGTCCTTCTTCCTCGACGTGGCGGACGAGGCCGAATTCGACCGGCTGTTCGCCGCGCTGTCGGCCGGGGGCGGGGTGCTGATGCCGCCCGGCAATTATGGCTGGAGCAGCAAGTTCGGCTGGGTCAGCGACCGCTTCGGCGTGTCGTGGCAGGTCAATCTCGCATGAGCGTGACTCTCACCGTCACTCGCGATTTCGACGCGCCGGCGGAGCGGGTGTTCGACGCATGGCTCGATCCGAGGGACGCGGCGCGCTTCCTGTTCGCCACCCCCGATGGCGAGATGCTGACCTGCGAGATCGACTCGCGCGTCGGCGGGCGGGCGTTGATCGTCGAGCGGCGGCCTTCGGGCGATGCCCATCACCGGATGCGGTTCGAAGTCATCGATCGGCCGCACCGCCTCGTCTTCCTCTTCGCCGCCGATCCCGCGGAGGAGGGCGAATGGACCCGGGTGAGCGTCGCCATCGCCGCGAAGGGCAGCGGATGTACCCTGACGCTCACCCACGACATGGACCCGCAATGGGCCGCCTACGAAGAACAGACACGCCGGGGCTGGACGACGATCCTCGATAGCCTCGCCCGAGCCATTGGAGAATGATCATGCAGGATGTCATCACCGCGCACGAATTGCGCTTCGAGCGAGTGCTGGACGCGCCGGTCGAGACCGTCTGGCAATATCTGATCGACCCCAAGCTGCGCACGCGCTGGTTCATGGGGGGCGAACTCGAGCCGCGCGTGGGCGGCAAGATCCACATGGTCTTCGATCACGACACGCTGTCGGACGGCGATGCGCCGATGCCGGAGCGCTATGCGAAGAACAAGGGCAAGACCTGGTTCGAGACGATTACGGTCTACGATCCGCCGCACCGGCTGGCCTATAGCTGGGACAATGGCGATGCGGGCGAAGTGAGTTTCACGCTCGAGCCGCTGGGTGAGGGGCGGACGCGGCTGTCATTGGTCCATTCAGGACTACGCGGTCCTGACGACGCCCGCGACTTCGGCGGGGGCTGGGCCTCGCATCTCGATGTGCTGGTGGCGCGGCTCAAGGGCGAGCGGGTCGAGAATTTCTGGGACCTGCATGCCGCGGCAGCGGCGCGCGCGGCGGCGGCGGTGGAATAACCCCGCCGCCGGTGCGGTCAGTCGGTGAAGACCGGCGCGCGCTTCTGCATGTTGGCCATCACTGCCTCCACCTGGTTGGGGCTGCGCATCAACGCCTTCTGCTCGGCGCTTTCAGCCATCAGGACCGCGGCGCTATCGCCTTCCAGATTGGCGAGGCGCTTGGCGGCGCGGATCGCCTGCGGGTTGCGTCCGGCAATCGCCCGGGCCAGCGCCATCGCCTCGGCATGGGGATCGTCGGCGAGGCGCGTCATGAAGCCGAAGCCTGTGGCCTCCTCGGCGCTGAACTCACGCGCGGTGTAGATCAACTCACGCAACACATCGTCGCGCACGCGCCCGCGCCACAGCGCATAACCCGCCATGTCCGGGACGATACCCCATTTCATTTCCATCGCCGAAAGCCGCGTGCCCGGCGCGACGACTCGCACGTCCGCGCCGCTGGCGATCTGCAGCCCGCCGCCAAAGGCGATGCCGTGCACTGCCGCGATCACCGGTACCTTGAGCGTGCGCCAGCCCCAGGCGACTTGCTGGACCTGATTTGCCGGGCCCCAGCTGCGCGCCATGATGTCGAGCCCCGATCCCCCGCTCGCCATGCTCGCCATGTCGAGCCCGGCGCAAAAGGCGCGGCCTTCGCCGGAGAGCACCACCGCGCGCAGCCCCTCGGTCGCCTCCAGCTCGGCGATCGCGCCGATGATCGCGTCGAACATCGCCGGATCGAGCGCATTCATCTTGTCCGCGCGCGCCAGCCGGACGTCCGCGATGCCGTTTTCGATTGCGATGCCGATGCGTGTCTCGCTCACCTGTGAATATCCCTATCAAATTGCGCTTTCCCGGCGCGCGTCGTCGGGGTTATGATGCGGCCAAATCCCGAAAACGGGAAGTCGCCGAGGAGAGAGCCATGAAAGCCCTGATCGCCGCAGCCGCCGCGCTGCTGTTCCCCGCCGCGGCATCGGCGCAGACCGCTGCCCCCGCCACCGCCGCCGACAGCGTTGCCAATGTCTATGGCGTCGCGCTCGGGCCCGGCTGGCAGAGCTGGCCCTGGACCGGCACCACGACCGAGCTCGGCGTCGAGCTGACCGGATCGGCGCGCCGGCCGATCAAGGTCCAGCCGGGGGCGTGGGGCGCGCTCTATCTCCATCATGATCCGTTCGATACCACGCCCTATCGCGGCATCAGCTTCCTCGTGCAGGTGATCGGCGCGCCGATGAAGCTGCAAGTGATGGGGCTGGTCGGCGGCAAGGTGGTCGAGGGCAAGGCCAAGGTGGTCGATGTCGCGCCGGGCGGCTGGAAGCAGGTGACCTTCGCGCTTAGGGATATCGGCGCGGAAAAGGTGCAGCTCGACGGGCTGTGGTTCCAGAATTTCAGCGCCGAGCCCGGGCCGACCTTCTACATCACCGAAATCGCGCTAAAGGAATAATCGCATGAAGATCCTGTTCGCCGCGGCCGCGTTGCTGCTCACCCCTGCCGCTGCCTTCCCCCAGACCACGCCGGCCACCAGCGGCACCGTCTATGACAAGGCGCTGAGCCCGGGCTGGGAGAATTGGAGCTGGGCCAAGACCGAGCTTAGCGCCGATATTGGCAGCGCGCGCATGCCGATCATGGTCGATGCGCAGGCCTATGGGGGGCTGTTCCTCCACCATGCGCCGTTTAGCACGGCCCCCTATCGCGGGCTGCATATGCTGATCCAATCGATCGGCGGGGACGTCACGGTGCGAGTCATGCTGACCGTGGGCGCCAAGGCGATTCCCGATGGCGACAAGATGGAAGGCGGCCAGCCGGTGGCGCTGATGAAGCGCGTCACGGTGAAGCCCGGCGGCTGGACCGAAGTGGTCGTCCCGCTGAGCGCGCTCGGGGGCGAGAACAAGGACATCGACGGTATCATGGTGATGAACGACAGCGGCCAGCCCGCGCCGCATTTCTACGTCGCGGATATCGCGTTCAAATCGTGAGGCGATAACCCAGCCCCTTTTCGGTGACGATCAGGGGCGGGGGAAAGCCACGATCGAGCTTCGCGCGCAGCCGCGAGACATGGACTTCGATCACGTTGGTCCCCGGATCGAAGCGCAATCCCCAAACGGCGGAAAGCAGCTCGGCGCGGCCGACGCAGCGTCCGGCGGCGCGCGCGAGGTGGAGCAGCAGCGCATATTCGCGCGGGAGCAGTGGGATCGCCGCGCCCGATCGGGTGACGCGGCGCTCGACCGTGTCGATGCTCAGCGGGCCGATCCGGAGCAAGGCGGGCCTTAGCCGGGCGGCGATCCGGGCGGCGATCTCGCCCGCGCTTGCCGGCAGCAGCACGGCATCGTCGGCCCCGGCATCGAGCGCATGCGCGACGCTGGCGCCGCCGCCATAAGCGAGCACGAGCATCAACGCGCCGCGCCAGCCTTGTGCGCGGGCATCGGCGATCCGCGCGCCGGGATCGCCTTCGCCCGGGTTCCAGCCGAGCACCGCCGCCGCCGCATCGGCGCTGGGCCGTGCCATGGGCACCAAAGTGAGGCCGCGTTGCCGCGCGGCCCTGTCGAGCAGGGAAATGTCCAGCTGGGGAATGTCGAGCGCGCACGCGATGACGGTCACGCGGCGAGGCTAGCGCGGCCAGCGCCGAATCGGAGGAAACCCTCTCCGTTACGGAGCAGATCGGAGCCGCAGCCGCGCATGGCCCGCGACATAGGCACTGGGCGAACCGGCGGCGCGAGTGAGGATCGCGTCGGCCTCGTCCGGCAGGGCCCGGGCGAGCGCGTCGATGGCGGTCACGCGCATCCGCTCGCACGGATGCCGGGCCGCGAAGTCGGTGGCGAGGTCGCGCCCATTGCCGCTCATCTGCGCCGCGAGCGTCAACAGTGCCTCGGCGGCGGTGCAGCTGATCGCGCGGGCGATGCTGTTCGATGCGATGTCGAAGACGAACTGGTCGAGCCAGGGCTGGGCAGCGTCCGACCCGAGGATATTGAGCGAGACCGAAAACCTGTCCGGCGGCAACTGGACATGCACGTCGCGGCGCATCCGGTAGAGCATGAGCTTGCCCGGATCGAGCTTGCTGCGCTCGGCGAAACGGAGCTGCGCGGGCTCGCCGGGGATGCCCGCCAGCGCCGCGACGTCATATTCGTAATAATCGCTCCAATAGCCCGGGCCGAAATAGCCATAGGTCAGGAACGGGAAATTATGATCGTGCGGCAGGTCGTAGAAAAAGGCCGCGAGGCCGCTGGCGCGCATGACCGAGTCGTCGCGCGCGGGCCAGAAATTGGCGCGCAGCACATAGCGGCCACCCGGCGGGCGGAGCAGGAAGACCTGGGGGCTATAGCCATTGGCGGCCGCCTGGCCCTCGCGGCGCGACTTGAGCTCCGCGATGGCGAGATCGGCGAGAAAATCAGGATTGCGGCCGAGCCGAGCGAGCAGCGGGCCGAGGCTCGCGAATTCATCCTCGTCGCGCGGGTCGAATGGCGTGGAATCGAGCGCCTCGACCAGTTCGTCGAGCGTGATCGCGCCGCCCCGGCCGGGGTCGATCAGGCGGGGCATGCCATGCGGGCGAGCGTGGCCGCGGCGGCGGTGCGGACTTCGGGATGCGGGTCGTTCGCCGCCATTTCGGTGAGGCGCGGGAGCGCGGCGAGAGCGTCGAGGCCCAGCCACTCGCGCATCGCGGTCCAGCGCGTGTGGAAGGCGGCGTCGCGCGTCGCCGCATCGAAGCGCGCGCTTGCGTCGACTCGGCCCGAGCGGCGGAGGAAAGTCAGCAGCATCTCGGTGCGCGAGGCCGCCTCATCGGCGCTGGCGACGCGGACCAGCGCGCCATCGGCGATACGGTATTCGCGGATCAGCGGCGCCGCGCCCGCGCGGATCGTGGCGACCACGGTCAGGATCGGGCCGCTCGCGCCGCCCAATAGCTGCGCGCGAATGCGGCCGTCGCAGCGCAGAATCGCGCCATCGCTCAGCGCAAGCGAGGCAAGCGGGCGCGCGGGCGTGGCGGTGGCGGCGCTGAAGTCCGGTGCGAGCGGATCCACTTCCCAGCGGCGCAGCGTCGCCCCGCCGGCCTTCAGATAGCGCGTAGCGGTGATGTAGCCCGGGAAGACGATCGTCGCGGGTCGCGGCAGCCGCGCGCCGTCGAGCAGGCTCATGCTGATCGAGACCTTCGGCGCATCGATCAGTACCGCACCGGTGCGCACGGCATCGCGGCTCACCCGGAAAGGCGGCTCGAAAAACGGTTGCGCCGCCAGCGCTTCGCGCAACGGGGCGATCAGGCCGGGCCAGTCGGTATCCGCCAGGATTCGCTCCGCCGCCCCGGCCAGCGCCTCGGGCTCCTCGCCTTCGAGGGCGCGCAGGATCGCCTGGTACGCCTCACTCGCGCGCCATTCCCGGGCGATGCCGAGCGACAGCGGCCGTGCGGCGATCAACTGGTCGCGGGCCGTCTCCCCGAGCCGGTGCATCTCAGCCGCCCGGAACGCCGTCCGGCGTCATCTCGATCACCAGCACGATGATCCCGACGATCAGTTCGAAGACATCGTCGATCGCGATTTCCCCCGCGCGCACCGCGCCGTGCATCGCGACTTGCGTGCCCAGCTCGGCGATTACGCTCATTTCGATGATCATTGCCCCTCTCCCCTTTGCCGGGCGCACGCTATCGGGCGGGCGCGGCGAGGCTAATTAATTCCCTGTAATCTTGGGCGCGCTTTGGTATCGGCGCGGCATGAACCCGCTTTCCGCCTTCGATCCCGAGCGGCTGTTCGCCCATGGCTCGCACGGCCATGGCGGACTGCTCGGCATCGGCTATGTCGCGCACGGCGCCGATTGGTGCGAGCTTTCGCTCCCCTATAGCGAGGCGCTGATCGGTGATCCGGTGAGCGGCGTGCTCGCCTCGGGCCCGATCCTCGCGCTGATGGACATGGCGACGAGCTGCGGCGTGTGGCTGCGGCACGGCAGCTTCCATGTCCATGCGACGCTCGACCTCAGGATCGATTATCTGCGGCCCGCGACGCCGGGCAAGACCGTGATCGGGCGTGGCGAATGCTATCGCATCACGCGCCAGATCGCGTTCGTGCGGGGGATGGCGCATGATGGCGATGCCGGCGATCCGATCGCCCATGTCGCGGGGACCTTCATGTCGATGGAGGGCTACCGATGAGCCTGCCTCCCTATGCGCGGTCACTGGGCCTCATCGTCGAGCCGGGCGAGGTGGCGCCGACCTATCTGATGCCGTTCGAGCATCGTGTGGTCGGGCGGCCGGGCTTTCTGCACGGCGGCGCGCTGGGCGGGCTGCTGGAGATGGCGGCGATCGGCGCGCTGCTGCAGGCGCTCGAGGGCGAAGGCGAGGCACGGATCAAGCCGGTCAATGTCACCGTCGATTATATGCGCGGCGGGCGCGACAAGCCGACCCGGGCGCGCGGATCGGTGACTCGGCTGGGCAACCGGATCGCCAATGTCGAGGCAGTCGCGTGGCAGGACGAGGAAGACCGCCCGATTGCCGCGGCGCGGATGAACTATCTGATCGTGCGATAGGGGCTGCACATGGAACGGACGGGACCGATCATCTGGTTCGAGCGCTGCTACCTCGTCTCCTTCGCGCTGGGCGCCGCCGGCGCGGTGATGAACTGGCGCGCGGTCAATCCCGGCGCGCTCCAGCTCAGCGTGATCGTCGGGCTGCTGTTATGGTACGGCGTGATGTACCGCCATTCGCAGGTCTGCCGCTGGCTCGTCTTCGTTTCGCTGATCGTCTCGACCGTCCAGATGGGAGTGCTGATCGCGTCGATCGGCTATGACCCGGTGCTGGGCAGCATCGGGCTGTTGATCCTCGGGCTCAACGCGGCGGCGGCGGGCTTCCTGTTCAACGCCTCGGCCTGGTTCGTGAAGCCCGCAGGCTAGCTATTTCCCTGGGGTCAGCCGCAACAGCCGCCCCTGGCTGTTCCCGCCATCCTCGAGCAGCCAGATCGCGCCGTCGGGGCCCTCTTCCACTTCGCGGATGCGCGCGCCCATCGGCCATTGATCGCCCTTGGCGGCGTTGGTGCCGTTCACATCGACGCGGATCAATGCCTGTCCCGAAAGCGCCGCGACGAAGAGGTCGCCCTTCCATGCGGGCCACAGCTTGCCCGAATAGACCATCATGTCGCCCGGCGAGATTGACGGGTTCCAGAAGACCTTGGGCGGTTCGAAGCCGTCGCCGGGGGCGTGATCGGGGATCGGCGTGCCATCGTAATTGTCGCCGTTCGAAGCCCTGGGCCAGCCATAGTTGAGGCCGGGCTGGATCAAATTGATCTCGTCGCCGCCCTTCGGCCCCATCTCGATCTCCCACAAATTGCCGCCGGCGTCGAACGTGATGCCGAGCAGGTTGCGGTGGCCGTACGACCAGATCGCGGGATTGAAGCCCTTGGCCGCGAGCGGATTGCCCGCCGCAGGGGTGCCGTCGTCGTTGAGGCGCAGCACCTTGCCCAGCGTCACCGCGGGATCCTGCGCGGGGGTGAATTTCTGCCGCTCGCCATTGGTGAAGAACAGATGCCCGTCGGGCGCGAACACGATCCGGCCCGAGAAATGCCCGTCGCCCTCGACATAGGGGCTGGCGCGGAAGATCACCTGGACATTTTCGAGCGACGGCGAGCCGCCATCCTTGAGCGTGCCGCGCGCGAGCGCCACGCCCTTCAGTCCATCGGCATTCGCTTCGGAGAAGCTGAAATAGACAAGCCGGTTCTGCTTGAAATTGGGATGGAGGACGACGTCCATCAGCGCGCCCTGGCCCGCGCTCGACACCGCGGGGGTGCCCGCCACTACCTTCCGGCTCACCCCGTCCTTCGAGACGAGCAGCAGCTGCCCCGCCTTCTCGGTGATCAGCATCCGGCCATCGGGGAGAAAGGTCATCGCCCAGGGCGAATCGAAATCCGCGACCACCTGAACCTTGAACGGCCCGGCCGCCGAGGACTGGGCCGAGGCTCCCGCCCCGCCATTGCATGCGGCGAGCAGCGCGATCAGGGGAAGCAGCGTGCGGGGCTTGGGCATCTTACTCTCCACTCTTCGGGTTCTGGCGCGAACGCATAACCGATCGCATCGGGTGCGTCAGCGTGACTCTGGCGGCACTGCGTCCGCCCCGCTGGGGCTTCGCATAAATGGGCCCATCTTTTCCCTGCCCGGCGCCGTTAGCATTCCATCAACCATAACCCGATAGCCCGGATTCGCACAGCCAGGGGGCGCACGATGCGGCTTATCGTCCATATGGGCTTTCACAAGACGGCCTCTACTCATCTGCAGGACCTGATGAACCGCAACCGCGAACGGCTGGCGGAGCGCGGAATCTGGTACCAGGGCGAGCCCGGCTATCCCGCGCATCACGGCGCCGCGAACCCGTTGCTTAACGGCGATACCGCGCCGTTCGAGGCGATGATCGACAACGGCCGCGCGGCGGGATGCCATACCATGATCTTCTCTTCGGAAAATCTTGAGGCGCTGATCTTCAACGCGCCGATCGCGGCGCTGCTCGAACGGGCCGCGGCAGACAAGGGCGTGACCGCGATCGAATGGCACGCCGTGATCCGCGAGCCCGGCGCCTATTTCGAGAGCATCCACCCGCAGCTGAGCTGGCACACCTATGCCGACGGGCTGCATATGTTCGCCGAAGTGATGAAGAAGGGCGTCCTCTTCCTGCCCGAGCCGCATCCGGGCGACGACGCCACCCCCTATTGGTTCTTCTGCTTCGATTACGCGCCGTTCCTGACCGCCTTCGCCGCCGGTCGTGCGCTGTTCGTCCAGGATTTCGCCGACCGGCTACCCTATCCGGGCTGGCGGATGATCGACCGGCTCGGGCTGCTCGATGCCATGATCGAGCCCGCGCAGGGCTTTGGCCTCAACCATCGGCTGCCGGCGGACCAAGTCGCCAAATTCTTCCGCAAGCGGCTGCGCGAGGCGGCCGGCGACCGCGAGACCTGGCACATGGTGCGCGAAGCGGTGAAGGCGAACCTCGCCGCGAACCTCGCAACCGTGCCGGTTTACGCCAAAGCGGTGGGGGAGCGTTATGGCGACAGCTATCGCGAGGCGATTGCTGCGTTCGGGCCGGAAGCGTGGGAAGCGAGCCGCTCGGCCGCCGCCTAGGTTTACTCCGCTTCGTCTCCGTCCGTCAGATCCCGCGCGACCTTGGGATCGCGCAGCAGCTTGTCGATATGGCTGCCTTCGTCGAAGCTCTCATCCGCGAGGAATTTGAGCTTCGCGGCATATTTGGTGTTCACCCGGCTTGCGACTTCGCGCTGCAGATAGGCGGTGTTGGTGCGTAGCGCCTTGAGCACCACTTCCTCGTCCTTGCCGAGCAATGGCTTCACGAACACGGTGGCGTGGCGCAGGTCGGGCGACATGCGGACCTCGGTGACTGAGACGAGGTGCTTGGCCAGGACCTCGTCATTTACGTCGCCGCGCTGGAGGATCGCCGAGAGGACATGGCGCACTTGCTCACCCACCTTGAGCAGGCGGACCGAGCGGTTTTCGGGGGTTTCGGTGTGCTTCATGTCAGTTGAGCAGGACCATGAGAGGAAGCGGGAGGAGGACGAGACACCACAGGGGCAGGCAGCCTGCAAGGCAGCCCCAAAACGCGCCCTCTTTGGCTGCGTCAAGACGGCGTTCGAGCCGCGCCTGTTGTCTCGCATCCTCCTCCGCGTTCGTCACAGCGTCCCCTTCTTCTCCCTCTCTCCGCTTGCGGGGAGAGGGTCGGGGAGAGGGGCATGAGCCGCAAGCGATACGCTCGGGGTGTAGGCCCCTCTCCCGACCTCGCTACGCTCGGCCACCCTCTCCCCGCAAGCGGAGAGAGGGAATTTGGTCACAGCGTCCGTTCGCGCATCTCGACTTCGAAGGTTTCGAGATAGTCGCCCGCCTTGATGTCGGTGAAGTTCTGCGTGAAGGTCACGCCGCACTCCAGCCCGGCGCGGACTTCGGGGACGTCGTCCTTGAAGCGCCGCAGCGAGGCGATCTCGCCCTGGTAGATGATGACGTCGTCGCGCGTGATGCGCGCCTTGAGCGCCTTGCGGATGACGCCTTCGGTGACGAGCAGGCCCGCCGCCTTGCCATGCTTGCCCGCCGAGAAGACCTCGCGGATTTCGGCGCGGCCGACGACCGTTTCGAATGCCTCGGGGCCGAGCTGGCCGGCCATGCCCGCGCGAATCTCGTCGGTCAGCTCGTAGATCACGTCATAATATTTGAACGCGACCTTCTGGCGATCGGCGATCTCGCGCGCCTTGGCGTTCGGGCGGACGTTGAAGCCGATGATCGGCGCGCCGCTGGCCCCCGCGAGCGTCACGTCGCTCTCGGTGATGCCGCCGACGCCGGCGTGGAGCACGCGCGCCTTGATGTCGTCGGTGCTGATCTTGTTGATCGCCGCGACGATCGCCTCGACCGTGCCCTGCGTATCCGCCTTGACCACGATGGGATATTCCATCGCCTGCTTTTCCTTGAGCGCCGAGAACATCGTCTCGAGGCTGGCCGGGGCATTGGTGGTGCGCTTGTTCTGAATCACGCTGGCGCGATATTCCGCGACTTCGCGGGCGCGCGCCTCGTTCTCGACCACACGGAGCGGATCGCCCGCCATCGGCACGCCCGACAGGCCGAGCACTTCGACCGGAGTCGAGGGGCCCGCGGTCTTGAGCTGCTTGCCCTGATCGTCGACCAGCGCGCGAACCTTGCCGCTCTCGGCGCCGACGACGAAGATGTCGCCGACCTTGAGCGTGCCGCGGCTGACAAGGATCGTCGCCACCGGGCCACGGCCCTTGTCGAGCTTGGCCTCGATCACCGTGCCTTCGGCGGCGCGATCGGGGTTGGCCTTGAGCTCGAGGATTTCGGCCTGAAGCTGGATCTTGGCGATCAGCTCGTCGAGCCCGGTCTTCTTGAGCGCCGAGACTTCGACGTCCTGGGTTTCGCCGCCCATCGCCTCGACCTGCACGTCATGTTCGAGCAGGCGCTCGCGGACGCGCTGAGGATTGGCCTCATGCTTGTCCATCTTGTTGATCGCGACGATCATCGGGACGCCGGCGGCCTTGGTGTGGTTGATGGCTTCGATGGTCTGCGGCATCAGCCCGTCATCGGCGGCAACGACCAGCACGACGATGTCGGTGACGTTGGCGCCGCGGGCGCGCATCTGAGTGAAGGCTTCATGGCCCGGCGTATCGAGGAAGGTGATCTTCGACTTGTCCTTCAGCGTGACCTGATAGGCGCCGATGTGCTGGGTGATGCCGCCGGCTTCGCCGCGCACCACATTGGTATCGCGCAGCGCGTCGAGCAGCGAGGTCTTGCCGTGATCGACATGGCCCATGATCGTGACCACCGGCGGACGCGGCTGGAGCGCGCTTTCGTCCTCGACCACGGTATCGACTTCGAGATCGACGTCCGAATCGCTGACGCGGACCATGTTGTGGCCGAATTCGGTGACGATCAGTTCAGCGGTATCCTGGTCGATCGTGTCGCCCATTGCGGAGGGCACGCCGAGCCTGAACAATGCCTTGATCAGGTCGCTGCCCTTTTCGGCCATGCGATTGGCGAGTTCCTGGACCGTGATTGTCTCGGGAACCTGAACGTCGCGGATCTGCTTGATCTGAGGCTCGCGCGGACCACCGAGGCGACGATGCTCCTTCTCACGCGCACGCTTGAGCGCGGCGAGCGAGCGGGCGCGGGCGCCGTCATTGTCGCCGAGCGCACGGTTGACGGTGAGCTTGCCCGACTGGCGGCGATCGTCGCCACCCTTGCGGTCGCGCGAGGGACGCGCGGGCTCGGGGCGCTTGAGGGCACCGGCAGGCGCGCCGCCGCCGGGCGCGGGACGTGCCGACGAAGGCGCCGACGCGGTTTCGCGCTCGGGCTCGGCCGCCGGGGCTGGCGCGGGCTTGGGGGCCGGACGCGGGATTTCGGGACGCGCGACGGGCGTGAACCGGCGCGGCGCAGGGCGGCTCGGATCGAGCTGGAGCTCGACGATCGGCGGCGGGGGCGCTGCCGGCGCAGGCGCGGGGGCCGGTTCCGGCGCAGCGGCCTCGACCGCGGCGGGCGCGGGCTCGGCGGCTACCGGAGCGGGCTTGGGCTCGGCGTCGGCGCGAGCCCTTTCTTCGGCACGGCGGGCTTCGGCCTCGACGGCTTCGGCGCGCGCACGCTCTTCGCGGCGGCGCGCTTCCTCATTGGCCTGCATGCGCTGGTCTTCGGCTTCGCGCAGCATGCGGGCCTGGCGCTCCTGCGCGGTCTCGTTCGAGACCGCCGGGCGCGGCGCGGGGGTGGGTGCGGGCGCAGGCTCAGGGCTCGCGGCGACGGCCTCGGGAGCCGCCTCCACGGCCTCCTCGGTCGCGCGGTCCTGGGGCCCAAGGATCCGGCGGCGTTTCACTTCGACCACCACCGTGTTCGAACGGCCATGGCTGAAGCTCTGCTTCACCTTGCCCGTCTCGACGGTGCGCTTGAGGCCCAGCGGCGCGCGCATGCCCAGTTTCGGCTTTTCGTTTTCGGTGTCGCTCATGCGGCTGCTCAAAGTCCTTCGGTCAATTCATCGTGTTCGTCCGGCGTTCCGTCTTGTCGAAGCGCCGTCATTTTTGTCGGCTAATCCGCAAGCGGAAAAGCCGATGCGCCCTGCGAGCTCTTTTCGCAAGGCACGGGAGAGGGTTCGGGTCCGATAAAATGCAGCCAGCGGGCAAGCGCATCGCTCACTCGCTTCGCCGCGCGCGGGTCGGTAAGGCCCGCATGTACCACATTTTCGCGGCCAAGCGCCAATGACAATATGGTGCGCGGGACGGGCAAGTCCAAGCCCTTGAGCCCGCTGCCTTCCTGATCCGAACCGACGCGCCAGGCCTGGGCGAGCTTGCCCGCCCCGTCCGCGCCGGCATCCGATGCGTGGAGGAGCATGTGCAGCTTGCCCGATCGCGCGGCCTTGTCGAGCTGGACGCCGCCGGTGACGACGGCCCCGGCCTTCGATTCCAGCCCGAGCCGGTCGAGCGCGGCGCGCTGAAGCTGAGCGGCGATGCGTTCGGGCAGGTCGGCGGGGATGCGCAGGTCGTTCGTCTTGAACGCGCGGGCGAGCGCGCCCTTGAGCTTGCCCTTGGGGCCGAGCGCGGCTTCGAGTTCGGTTCTGGTCACGCCGATCCACGCGCCACGGCCGGGGGCCTTGGCGCGGATATCGGGAAGCACTTCGCCATCGGGAGACAGGACGAGGCGCACGAGATGCTCGCGCGCCTCCCTGTCACCCGAAACTATGCACTTCCGGATGGGACCGTCGTCGGGGTGGAGCCCTAGTTTATCATTGTTCGGATTCCGCAACTGCGTCCTCCGAACTTGCGGCCGCAGCGGCGGGTTCTTCGTCGGTGAACCAGTGCGCGCGCGCGGCCATGATGATCTCGTTGCCCTGCTCGTCGCTCAGGCCGTATTCGGCGAGCACGCCGCCCTTGTGCTCGGGGCGCTTGGGGGCGTCCTCGTTGCGGCGGCGCGGTTCCTGGCGCTTCTTCTCGACCAGCTCGTCGGTGGCGAGATCGGCGAGATCGTCGAGCGTCTTGATGCCCGCCTTGCCGAGCGTGACCAGCATCGCTTCGGTGAGGTAGGGCATCGTCGCCAGATCGTCCTCGACACCGAGCGAGCGGCGCAGTTCGCGATTGGCTTCCTCGCGGCGCTCGAGCGCTTCGGTGGCGCGGCTCTGGAGCTCCTGGCCGAGTTCGTCGTCAAAGCCTTCGATCGACGCGATTTCGTCGAGCTCGACATAGGCGACCTCTTCGAGCGACCCGAAGCCCTCGGCGACCAGCAGCTGGGCCAGCGTCTCGTCGACGTCGAGTTCGTTCTGGAACATCTCGCTGTTCTGGACGAATTCCTTCTGGCGCTTCTCGCTGGCGTCGGCTTCCGTCAGGATATCGATCGCCTTGCCGGTCAGCTGGCTGGCGAGGCGGACATTCTGGCCGCGGCGGCCGATGGCGAGCGACAGCTGATCGTCGGGAACGACGACTTCGATGCGGTCATCCTCTTCGTCGATGACGACGCGGCTGACATTGGCCGGCTGGAGCGCGTTGACCACGAAGGTCGCGGTGTCGGGCGACCAGGGGATGATGTCGATCTTCTCGCCCTGCATCTCCTGCACGACCGCCTGAACGCGGCTACCCTTCATGCCGACGCAGGCGCCGACCGGGTCGATGCCGCCGTCATGGCTGATGACGCCGATCTTGGCGCGCGAACCCGGATCGCGGGCAGCCGCCTTGATCTCGATGATGCCGTCGTAGATTTCGGGGACTTCCTGCGCGAACAGCTTCTTCATGAACTCGGGATGCGCGCGGCTCAGGAAGATCTGCGGCCCCCGGTTTTCGCGGCGGACGTTGAGGATGATCGAGCGGACGCGGTCGCCGACGCGGACGATTTCGCGCGGGATCTGCTGGTCGCGGCGGATCACGCCCTCGGCGCGGCCCAAGTCAACGACGACATGGCCGAATTCGACGCGCTTCACCACGCCGGTGATGATCTCGTTCTGGCGATCCTTGAACTCCTCGAACTGGCGCTCGCGCTCGGCATCGCGGACCTTCTGGAAGATGATCTGCTTCGACGCCTGGGCCTGGATGCGGCCGAACTCGATCGGAGGCAGCGGATCGACGATGAAGTCGCCGACAGCCGCGCCCTTCTGAAGTTTCTCGGCGCCCTTCAGGTCGATCTGCTTGAAATAATCGTCCACGGCCTCGACCACTTCGACGACGCGCCACAGGCGAAGGTCGCCGGTGGTGGGGTCGAGCTTGGCGCGGATGTCGTTCTCGATGCCATAGCGGTTCTTGGCGGCGCGCTGGATCGCATCCTCCATCGCCTCGATCACGATGGCGCGATCGATCAGCTTTTCCTTCGCAACCGAATCCGCAATCGCGATCAGCTCGGCCTTATTGGCGGAAATGGCAGTGGCCATCAGTCGTTTTCCTCTGTCTCGAATTCGTCAGCGCCCTCGCTGGAAAGGGGCGCGGTTGCGGCAATGAGTTTGTCGGTCATGGCGAGCTTCGCGTCATCGATCAGATCGAACGGCACGAAATGGTGCACGCCTTGTGCATCGACGATTCCGACGACGGAGCCCTTCGGCTCGACGCCCGTCAGGTCGCCCTTGAACTGTTTCCGGCCATCCAGCTTTTCGGCGAGATTGATGCGGGCCTCATACCCCTTCCAGTCCTCAAAGTCCTGGAGGCGAGTGAGCGGGCGATCGATCCCGGGCGAGCTGACTTCGAGGCGATAGGCAGTGTCGATCGGATCGCGGCCCTTGGCCTCCAGATCGTCGAGCACTTCGGAAATGCGGCGCGACAGCGAGGCGCAATCCTCAATGGTGAGCTGGCGCGTATCGGGGCGCTCGGCCATCACCTGCAGCGTCGGATCGCTGGTCCCGCCGAACATCTTGACGCGCACCAGTGCGAGCCCGAGCGCCTTGGCCTCGGGTTCGATCAGTGCGGTCAGTGCGGCGATGTCGGCCACGGGGTTCCTTGCTACGAATATGCGCCTTCGCTTGCCGGACCCTGCGGGACCGGCTCGGCATGTTTGACGATGTCGAGAAAGCAGGGGCGATATACGTCTGACCGCCGCCAAGAGCAAGGGGGTCTTCTTCTCCCTCTCCCGCCTTCGCGGGAGAGGGCCGGGGTGAGGGTCTTCTTCTGCCTTACCCGACGTAAGAAGACCCTCACCGCTGCGACTAGGCCCGCATGAAGAATGCGGACCAAGTCTCGCTCCTCTCCCGCGAAGGCGGGAGAGGAATCAGAAAGACGGGTTGTACTTGTCCAGAAACGCCCCGGTCCGTGTCAGGAAGTCCGCTTCGTTCGCCGGATTGTCCAGCCCGTGGCCCTCGCCCGGATAGACCACGAATTCGTGCGGGCGTCCCAGCTTCGTCAGCGCGTCGTGGAGCTGGACCGACTGAATGACGGGGACATTGTCGTCCGCCGCCCCGTGGGCGATCAGGATCGGGGTGCGCAGCCGCGCGACCTGCGCCAGCGGCGAGATCGATTCGAGCTCGAAGCCGCGTGCCCCCCGAATACGCGCCTGCCAGCCCTTGAAGCCGCGCCGGCTTTCAAAGCCCGGTCTGTCGTGGCGCAGCTGCCCGGCAATGTCCGAAATCCCCGCGAAACTGATCGCGCACCGATACATTTCGGGGTTGCGCACCGCCGCCCACATCGCCGCATAGCCGCCGAACGACGCGCCCATGATGCACACCCGGCCCGGATCGGCGACGCCTTGCGCGGCGAGCCATTTGACGCCGTCGTCGATGTCGTCCTGCATCCCCCGGCCCCATTCGCCGTCGCCCTTTTCGACGAAGCCGCGCCCGAAGCCGGTCGAGCCGCGGAAATTGGGCTGGAGCACGGCATAGCCCTTCGACGCCAGAAACTGGACCCAGCCGTCATAGCGCATGTCGTCGCGCGCGAAGGGGCCGCCATGCGGCATGACGATCAATGGCAAGCTCTTGGGATCGCGCCCGGCCGGGAGCGTGAGATAGCCGCGAATCTCGAGCCCGTCGCGCGCGGCATAGCGCACCGGCTGGACGGGCGAGAGGCGCTTGCCGGCCAGCGCGCCGTGCGGGCGGGCGAGCAGCGAGGCCTGTCCGGAGGCGCTGTCGTACAGATACCAGGCGCCCGGATCGTTCGAAGCGCTGCTCCACACGAGCAGCCGCGCGCGGTCGTCGCTCATTGACGCGATTCGGTTGACCGTGCCGGGCAACACCGCATCGACGCGGGCCTGGAGCGCCTTGAGCGCCGGATCAAGCCACAGCGTCTCCTCCTGATCCTCGGTGAAGATCACGCCGAGCAGATTGCCCCGGCTGTCGGTCTGGAAGCCGTCGATATCGACGCGCGGGTTTTCGTAGATCAGCTCGCCGATCCGGTCGCCGGTAAAGTCGTAGCGGTAGAGCGCATAGCGCCCGTCCGCGCCGCCCGCGACGGCATAGCCCCGGTCGCTGCCCTTGACCGGCACGATCTGGTCGATCTCGAGGCTTTCGCCGGCCGCTTCGCGGCGGCCGGTGCGCGCAAAGGCCTGGCCGTCGCGGGCGCGGTAGAGCAGCCAGCGCCTGCCCCCGTCATAGCCAACGCCCGCGCGGATCACGCCCGCGGTATCGGCGTACCAGCTCTGGATATGCGCCTGCGGCTGGACGATGCGAACCGATTCGCCGGTGGCGAGATCGACCCGGTCGACCCCAGGCCCCGCCTGTTTTGCATGCTGGCTGCTGAGCAGCAGGAAATTGCCCGCGGGATCGATATGAAGGATCTCGTCGCCATCGTCCTTGGCGCGCTGCGACAAGGGCGTGAGCCCCGACGTGGCGATATCCAGCGCGAACAGGCGCGTGCCACGGCTGTCGGCAAGGCTGAGCACGAGGCGGCGATTGCCCGCCCAGCGGAAGGATGCGACCAATTGGCCCGCGGGGAGCGCGACCGGCCTGGCCTGGAGATCGGGCGCGGCCGCATCGAGGATCAGCAGGCGCGGCTTGCCGGAATCGAGCGCGCGCACCGCGACATGGCTGCCATCGGGCGACAGGACCGGATCGGCGAGCGTCGCCGGCGCCGCGAAATCGGCGGCGCTCGGCGCTTCCACGCTCACGGCGGGATCGGCGGCGAACGCCAGCCCCGATAGTCCCAAAACGCACGCGGCCAGCGCCGCGCGTACTCCGACAAACTTCATGGATGGCCCCCGCCAAGCCCAGTGCAGAAGAATGCCAGAGAAACGGCTGCGGGAACAGTGGATTTCACCCGAATTCATGCCCGTATGGCCTGCAGCGAAACGATCCGGCAAAACAGCCGATCAGGGCGGGTTGTGTTTATCGAGAAAAACCCCGACCCGGGTGAAGAAATCGGTGGCGTTGACTGCGCTTTCGAAGCCGTGGCCCTCGTCCTTATACTCGACATACTCATGCGGGCGCCCGGCCGATTGCAGCGCCGAATGGAGGCGGCGCGACTGGCTGAGAGGGACGCGGTCATCCTCCGTGCCGTGCGCGATCAGGATCGGCACGGTCATCTTCGGCGCCAGGCGCAGCGGGGAGATCTGGTCGAGATCGAAATCCTTGGTCCCCGTGATTCGCTCGCGCCAGTTGCGGAAATAGCGCGAGGCGATGAACGAGGCGCGGCTGAAGCGCAGCTGCGAGGCGATGTCGGAAACCCCCGCGAAGCTGATCGCGCAGCGGTAGATTTCGGGATTGCGCACCGCCGCCCATTCGGCCGCATAGCCGCCATAGGAAGCGCCCATGATGCACACGCGCTTGGCGTCGATCGTTCCCTCGCCCGCGAGCCATTTGACGCCGTCGTCAAGATCGTCCTGCATTCCCCGGCCCCATTGGCCGGTGCCCTTTTCGACGAAATCGCGGCCATAGCCGGTCGACCCTCGGAAATTGGGCTGAAGCACCGCGTAACCCAGGCTGGCGAGATATTGCGCCCAGCTGTCGAAGGCGAGCTCGTCGCGCACATAGGGACCGCCATGCGGCATCACGATCAGCGGCAGGGCCTTGGGGTCCTTGCCCGCGGGCAGCGTCAAATAACCGCGGATCTCCAGCCCGTCGCGCGCCTTGTAGCGCACCGGTTTCACTGTCGCGAAGCGCTTGCCGGCGAGTTGGGCATGGGGCTGGGCGAACAGGTCCATCGTGTTGCTCTTGCGGTCGAGCAGCAGGAAGTCGCCGGGCTGCTCGGCGGTGCGCGTCCACACCAGCATCCGGCTCTTGTCGTCGCTGACCGAGACGATGCTGTTGACCATTCCCGGCATCGCCCGGTCGATTCGCTCCTGCTGGCGCTTGAGGACCGGATCGTACCAGATCGTCTCGCTATGTTCGTTGGTGAGGAAGATGCCGTTCAGCGCGCCCTTTTCGTCGAGATCGAACGTGTCGATATCGACGTCTGGATGCTGATAGACGAGCTCGCCCAGATCGTCGTTCTTGAAGTCGTAGCGGAACAGCGCGAGCCGCCCGGCCTTGTTGGTCGCCACCGCATAGCCCTGATCGCTGCCCGGTACGGGCACGAACTCCGCGATGTTGGTGTCCTCGCCGCGATTGACGTTGATGCTCACGGTCCGGGTGAACAGCTCGCCGTCCTTCTGGCGATAGAGCAGCCACCAGCGCGGCCCTTCGATCCCCATGCCGACACGCACCACGCCCGTGGCGTCGGCGTACCAGTTCCAGACATATTCGCGCGGGGCGATCAGCTGCTTGGATTTGCCGTTCGACAGGTCGACGCGATAGACTGCGGGATAATCATAGATGGTCGGCTGAGTGCTCATCAGCAGATAGGCCCCGGCGCGATCGATGAAAAGCACGTCGTCGCCATCGACGCCCTGTTGCGGCGGGCCGACGAAGCGGACCTGGCCATTGCCGAGATCGAGCTCGACCAGCCGTGTCATACGGACTTCATCGCCCATCAGCGCCGCCTTGCGGCTGACGCTGACGATCACCCGCTGGGAGCCAGCCCAGCGAATCCATTCGACCTGATGCCCCTTGGGCAGCCCAACCGGGTTCACCCGGCGGGCGGGCTGCGAGATATCGATCAGCAGCACCACCGGCTTGCCTTCGATCAACCCGCGCGCGGCGACATGCATCCCGTCGGGGGCGAGCACCGGGCCCGACATCACGGGCCGCGCGCCGAAATCGGCGGCGCTGGGGACGGCAAGCTCGGGATCGGCCGACGCGACGCTCGCCGCTAACAGCGCGCACGCGCCGAGGCCCAGCCGAAAAAGCTTCGCGAGCATATGCTTGTCCCCAACCCCTTATCCTCGCGAGGATGCGGTCGGCGCGCGAGTCGCGCAAGTGGAAATCAGCCGCTAGGAAGCGCGCATGGCCAAGCTCTATTTCTACTATGCCTCCATGAATGCGGGCAAATCGACCACCCTGCTCCAGGCCGATTTCAACTATCGCGAGCGCGGGATGCGGACCTTGCTGTTCACCGCGGGAATCCATGACCGCGGCGGCAAGGGCGTGATCGATTCGCGGATCGGATTGAAGCAGAACGCGATCCCCTTCGACGAGGCGACCGATCTGCGCGTTATCGCCGAGGAGGAGCATTTCCGGTCGCCGCTCGCCTGCATCCTGGTCGACGAATCGCAATTCCTGTCCGCCCCGCAGGTCCGCCAGCTCGCGCATCTGGCCGATGAGGTAGGGATTCCGGTGCTCTGCTACGGCCTGCGCACCGATTTCCAGGGACGGCTCTTCCCGGGCAGCGCGGAGTTGCTCGCGCTCGCCGACGCGCTGATCGAGCTCAAATCGGTGTGCGAATGCGGGCGCAAGGCGACGATGAACCTGCGCGTCGACGACGACGGCAATGCGATCCGCGAAGGCGCGCAAAAGGAGATTGGCGGCAATGAGCGTTACGTGGCGCTTTGCCGCAAGCACTTCATGCTGCGTACAGCTTCGCTCGATTAGGGTAGGGCGATAAGGGGCCAGAAGAGGTCATTCCATGCTGAAATTCCTTGCCACCGCCATGATCGCAACCGCCGCCATGGCCGGCGCCGCGCAGGCGCAGGCGCAGGCGCAGGCGCAGACCGCGGGCCCCACGCCGGGACCGCGTTCGGGCGAACGCGCCGATATTCCCTTCGCCACCAATCACGGCATCCGTACCTTCACGCCCGAGCGGCAGGGGAACGGCGTCTATCTGCAGGCGAACAATCGCGACTGGTATTATGCCAGCTTCTATTCGCGCTGCACCGAGCTGCCCTATGCCTTCACTTTCGGGTTCAAGACCTTTGGGGGCGGCAGCACGCTGTCGCGCGGCGACACGGTCATCGCCGGGCACGACACCTGCCGGATCGCCGATATCGTCCGCAGCGGCCCGCCGCCCGAAAAGCCCCGCAAGGCACGCAAGAGCCGCAAGCACTGAGCGTGACAGCCGTCGATCACCCGCGCTAAGGCAAGTGATCGACGGGGAGCGCGTTCTTGGAAACCATCTATAATCTGCTGGTTTATATGCCGGCACTGGTGCTGACGCTGGTGCTGATGTCGATGGCGCGCGCCTATGTCGCCGACATGCTCGGCGATCCCACCCCGCGGCACCTGGGCCTGCTGACTCTCAATCCCACGCGCCATGTCGATCCGGTGGGCACGCTGGCGATCCCGGCGATGCTCGCGCTGGTCGGCGCGCCGGTGTTCGGGTGGGGCAAGGGCTTCATGCTCGACGGCGACAATTACCGCCATCCGCGCGCCGATGCCGCGGTAGTGGCGATCGTCGGGCCGGCGGTGGCGCTGCTGGCCGCGGCGATCGCGGCGGCGCTGATCGGCTTTTCCTATGATCTGGTGTCGGGGAGTTCCAGCGGTCCGCTGATCGAATATTGCTTCCGCTTCCTGGTGGCGTTGCTGGGCACTGGCTGCTTGCTGGCGCTGTTCAACCTGTTGCCGATCCCCGGTCTCGACGGGGGCAAGGTGGTCGAGGCGTTGCTGCCGCGCGAGACCGCGGTAAAATTCGCCTCGCTCAGCCAGTACAGCCTGCTGATCCTGGTCGCTTTGATCGTTGTGATGCCGATGCTGTCGCCGCAGATGGACATTATCCGCCAGCTGCTGCTGCCCATCGCCAACGCCATTTCCGGAACATTGCTTTGGGCTGCGGGCGTCCCGCTCTAAGGCAACGCAAATGCATGGCTGGATCATTCTCGACAAGCCCCTGGGGCTGGGCTCGACGCAGGGCGTGAGCGCGGTCAAGCGCGCGCTACGCGAGGGCGGATACGGCAAGTTCAAGGTCGGGCATGGCGGCACGCTCGATCCGCTGGCGACCGGAGTGCTCCCGATCGCGGTGGGCGAAGCGACCAAGCTGGCGGGGCGGATGCTCGACAGCGACAAGGTGTATGCGTTCACGGTGAAGTTCGGGGTGGAGACCGATACGCTCGACCTCGAAGGCAAGGTGATTGCCGAGTCGGACGTGCGGCCGACATGGGATCAGGTCGCGGCGGCGCTGCCGCGCTTCACTGGCCCGATCGAGCAGGTGCCGCCGGCTTATTCGGCGATCAAGGTCGATGGGGAGCGGGCTTACGATCTGGCGCGGGCTGGCGAGGACGTGGTGCTGAAGAGCCGGAGCGTCACCGTCCATTCGCTAAAAATCCTCCCCGGCACGGGGAGGTGGCAGGCGCAGCCTGACGGAGGGGGGGCGCCACAAGCGGCACCCCTCGCGGAGAACCCCCTCCACCAGCCTGCGGCTGGTCCCCCTCCCCGTGCCGGGGAGGATTTGGAGGAAGTCACTCTCACCGCCCATGTTTCCAAGGGCACCTATATCCGCTCGCTCGCCCGCGACATCGCGCGGGCGCTCGGCACCGTCGGCCATGTCACCCTGCTCCGCCGCACCAAGGCCGGTCCCTTCACCCTCTCAACCGCGATTTCGCTGGACAAACTGGCCGATGCCGCTAAGGCGCGCACGCTTGAAGACAACCTCCTGCCATTGAGGGCGGGGCTGGACGACATCCCGGCTCTATCCCTCACCCCCGATCAGGCAGGGCTGCTCCGTCAGGGGCGGGTCTTGATCGGGACTGCCGCGGAAAATGGCCAACACTTCGCGATGCTGGGCGATACGCCCGTCGCGCTGGTCGAGGCCGATGCCGGAGAAGTCCGGGTCGTCCGCGGGTTCAATCTGTAAGATGTCGAAGGAAAACATATGACGATCACTATCGAGCGCAAGGCTGAGCTCATCAAAGAACATGGTCTCGCCGAGGGCGACACCGGCAGCCCCGAAGTCCAGGTCGCGATCCTCACCGAGCGCATCGTCAACCTGACCGAGCACTTCAAGGGCCACGCCAAGGACAATCACTCGCGCCGCGGCCTGCTGATGATGGTCAACAAGCGTCGCTCGCTCCTTGACTATCTGAAAGCCAAGGATGCCGACCGCTACACCGCGATCATCGGCAAGCTGGGTCTTCGCAAGTGACCTAATCGTTCGGCCCGCCTCGGCGGGCCGTTTACGTATTAGGTCGTCCCCGCGCAGGCGGGGATCCAGGGGCCCAAGCACTATCGCCCGCGGCCCTGGGCTCCTGCTTCCGCAGGAGCACACACTGGAGAGCGGCAATTCGGTCGCATTCCAACGAGCCAAAAACGGCTCGCTCTATAGGCCCCCTGCGCATCGGGCGCGGGGAGTGAAGGAAATCAAATGTTCGATACCAAGAAAGTGGAAATCCAGTGGGGCGGTCAAACGCTGACTCTGGAAACGGGCCGCGTTGCCCGTCAGGCCAACGGCGCCGTGATGGCGACGCTCGGCGAAACCGTCGTGCTGTGCGCCGTCACGGCCGCGCGCTCGGTCAAGGAAGGGCAGGATTTCTTCCCGCTCACCGTCCATTACCAGGAGAAGTATTCGGCCGCGGGACGCATCCCCGGCGGCTTCTTCAAGCGTGAGCGCGGCGCGACCGAAAAGGAGACTCTGACGAGCCGCCTGATCGACCGTCCGATCCGCCCGCTCTTCCCCGAAGGCTTCTACAACGAGATCAACGTGATCTGCCAGGTTCTCAGCTATGACGGCGAGAACGAGCCGGACATCCTCGCGATGGTCGCCGCTTCGGCAGCCCTGACCATCTCGGGCGTCCCGTTCATGGGCCCGATCGCCGCTGCGCGCGTCGGTTATGTCGAGGGCGAGTACGTCCTCAACCCGACCATCGCCCAGACCAAGGAAGGCGACCTCGACCTCGTCGTCGCCGCCACCGGCGGCGCCGTGATGATGGTTGAGTCGGAAGCCAAGGAGCTTTCGGAAGAAGTCATGCTCGGCGCCGTCCAGTTCGCTCACAAGGCGATCCGCGAAGCCGTCAATGCCATCATCGATCTGGCCGAGCAGGCCGCCAAGGATCCGTGGGAAATGGCCGAGCAGGCTGACCTGTCGGCCGCCAAGGACAAGCTCAAGAAGCTGATCGGCAAGGACATCGCCGCCGCATACAAGGTCGTCGACAAGTCCAAGCGTTCGGAAATGCTGAACGAAGCCCGCGCCAAGGGCAAGGCCGCGTTCGCAGACGCTACGCCGCAGGACCAGATGGCCGCCGGCAAGCTGATGAAGAAGCTGGAAGCCGAGATCGTCCGCGGCGCCATCCTCAAGGATGGCACGCGCATCGACGGCCGCTCGACCACTCAGATCCGCCCGATCGAAGCGATGGTGCATTTCCTGCCCCGCGCGCACGGTTCGGCGCTGTTCACGCGCGGCGAGACTCAGTCGATCTGCACCACCACGCTCGGCACCCGCGACGCCGAGCAGATGATCGACGGCCTGAACGGGCTCAATTACGAGCACTTCATGCTGCACTATAACTTCCCGCCTTACTCGGTCGGTGAAGTCGGCCGCTTCGGCGCCCCGGGCCGCCGCGAAGTCGGCCATGGCAAGCTGGCATGGCGCGCGCTGCACCCGGTGCTGCCGTCGAAGGAAGACTTCCCCTACACGATCCGCGTTCTCTCGGACATTACCGAGTCGAACGGTTCGTCCTCGATGGCCACTGTCTGCGGCGGTTCGCTGTCGATGATGGATGCCGGCGTGCCGCTCAAGCGCCCGGTCTCGGGCATCGCGATGGGCCTGATCCTCGAGGGCAAGGACTTTGCCGTCCTCTCCGACATCCTGGGTGACGAGGATCATCTCGGCGACATGGACTTCAAGGTCGCCGGCACGTCCGAGGGCATCACCACGATGCAGATGGACATCAAGATCGCCGGCATCACCGAAGAGATCATGCGGGTTGCGCTGACTCAGGCGAAGGAAGGCCGTGCGCACATCCTCGGCGAAATGGCCAAGGCGCTCGATCACACTCGTGAAGAGCTCAGCGCCCACGCCCCGCGCATCGAAACGCTGACCGTCGACAAGTCGAAGATCCGCGACATCATCGGCACCGGTGGCAAGGTGATCCGCGAGATCGTCGCCACCACTGGCGCCAAGGTCGACATCGACGACGAGGGCGTGGTGAAGGTTTCGTCCTCCGACCACAGCCAGATCGAGGCGGCCATCGCCTGGATCAAGGGCATCGTCGAAGAGGCCGAAGTCGGCAAGATCTACAGCGGCAAGGTCGTCAACCTCGTCGATTTCGGCGCGTTCGTGAACTTCATGGGCGGCAAGGACGGTCTCGTCCACGTCTCGGAGATCAAGAACGAGCGCGTCGAGAAGGTCAGCGACGCACTGAGCGAAGGCCAGGAAGTCAAGGTCAAGGTTCTCGAGATCGACCAGCGCGGCAAGGTGCGCCTGTCGATGCGCGTCGTCGATCAGGAAACCGGCGCCGAGCTGGAAGACACCCGTCCGGCACGTGAGCCCCGCGAAGGCGGCGACCGTGGCCCGCGCGGTGACCGTCCCTCGCGCGACGGCGACCGCCGTCGTGACGGCGGCGGTGGCCGTGGCCCGGGTGGCGATCGCGGTCCGCGCCGTGAAGGCGGCGGCGACCGTGACCGTGGCCCGCGTTCGGGTGGCGGTGACCGTGGTCCCCGTCCCGAGCGTTCGGAAGCCAAGGATGACGGCGGCGATATCGGCCTGCCGGCATTCCTGACGGGCGATAAGGACTAGGCGAACTCGGCCTTCGGGCTGAACGGGGAGGGCCTCCGGGGAAACCGGGGGCCCTTTTCTGTCGGGTTCAGCGCCGCCGGATGCCTGACATCCAGGCGATAATCTGTCCGATGACGCTCCCCGCCAGCCAAGCGGGGATGCTGAGCGGGATTTCGAAAATCCAGCTTTTGGCGGTCCCCGGACCCAAGGCATAAACGTCGATGATGCCGCCGATCACGATGCCGGCAAGATGCTGGGTCATTCGTTTCCATGAGATCGGCGCATCTGGGCGCGCGAGGCGGGATCGCGTAGCCGGGGTGCGATGCTGAGCCCCTCGCAACTCGCCACGTTGAATTTGGAGGAAGCGCGGAGCCTGCGCGCCGCGGGCTGGTCCTATCGCAGGATCGGGCGCAAGCTCGGGCTCAGTTCGGGGCAGTTGAGCGGGGTTCGCCGGGCACTCAAACGCGAAAAGGCGGCGGTCACGCGCCTGCGTTCCCGCGCTCCGGACGCGACCGATCGCGACCTGCCGGTCGGCCAGTCGGTGCTCCCGCCGGGGCTGCGCCGTACCCTGGTCGCCGCCGGTTACCGGACGCTGGGCGATCTGGCCGACAGGCTCGCCGATCCCGACCGGCCGGGGCTGGAGGCGGTGCCGGGTATCGGCACGCACCGCGCGGCGCTGGTGACGCGGCTGCTGGACCATTACGGGCTGATGCCGGGAGTCGATGACTTGCCCGCCGCGATCGCCGAGATCTTCCCCGATTTCGCCGACTAGGGTCTGTACTCATTGGAAGTCGCTGCGTGTACTTCCTCTCCCGGGGGAGAGCTAAGCGCATTTTGGTTGCGCGAATGCCACACTCGGATGAAGATACCGCCGCCGTCCGTTCTCACATGATCGGCGCATCTGGGGCCGTGATGCGCCGGCAGGGGCGGTAAGTGGAGCAGGGGTGAATGGGCGAGGCCCGGGACAAGGAACGCTGGCGCGAAAGGCTGCCGCTGCGCGATCTGCCGCTCTGGCGGACCGTGGGGCTGGCGGCTGCGATCATCGGCGTGGCGTTCGTGCTGCGGCTGGCGATCCAGCCCGCGATCCCGGTCGGCTCGCCGTTCGTCACTTTCTTCCCCGCGGTCCTGATCGTCGCCTTCCTGCTCGGCGTCAGGATCGGAATTTATGCGGCTGCGGTGAGCACGATCCTCGGCGCGCTCTTCTTCATGCGCGATCCGATGGCGCCGGGCTATTTCGCGACCGCGGTGCCCTCCGCGGTGGCCTATGCCATCCTGGTCAGCGTCAACCTCACGCTCTTTCACTGGATGCAGTCGGCCAATGACAAGCTCCGCGAGGAACGCCAGCGCTCGGCGGCGCTGGCGCACACGCGCGAATTGCTGTTCCGCGAACTCCAGCACCGCGTATCGAACAATCTCCAGGTCGCGGCGGGGCTGCTCGCGCTTCAGAAGCGGCATGTCGAGGGCGAGCGCGCGCGCGCCGCGATCGAAGAGGCGTCGCGGCGGATCGGCGTGATCGGGCGGATCAGCCGCCAGCTTTACGAACATGACGGCGGCACGCGCAGTCTCCACGCGCTGATCGCGCCGATGTGCAAGGATGTGCTCGATGCCGCTGGGATCACCGGCGTCGCGCTCAAGGTCACCGGCGGCGAGGATCAGGCGCTGGCCGCCGATGCCGCGATCCCGATCGCGCTGATCGTCGCCGAAGCCGTGGCGAACGCGGTGGAGCATGGCTTTGCCGGGCGCGACCAGGGGACGATCGAAGTCGCCTGCCGCAGCGAAGCCAGTGGCTTCACGGTGGAAGTCAGCGACGATGGCCGCGGGCTGCCGGCGGGCTTCGACATCGCCGCGCGCGCGGGGCTGGGCCTCAGCATCGCGGCGACTCTGGCCGAGCAATTGGGCGGGCGATTCGAACTGGTGCCGGGGAAGGTCGATGCCTTTGGCGCGACGGCGCGGCTTGTGGTGCCGAACGCCTAGCCGGCGGGCGAGTCCGGGCCCGGCGGCGGACTTTCATCATCGCCCTCGGCGGGTTTTTCGGACGAAACGCCGGTCGGGTTGGGGCGGGTGTCGCCGGGGTTCTCACGCTCGTCGGCGTCGGGGCCCGATCGTGCCGAATTGCCCATCAGCCTTGCCCCCGATCGAGTGTGTCGCTCGGCGCGCGGGCATCGCCTTCGCGCTGATGCTCGGTCGAGATGTTGGGGCTTGGCTGAGTCTCGGTCGAGGGAACCGCCTGCGCGTCCTTGGCGCCGGGCTCGGTCGATAAATTGGGGCGGGGCTGGGTTTCGGTGTGTGCGTCTTCTGCCATGGGGATACCTCTCCGCACGACAACGCGCGCCGTTTGCCGCGCGTTCCGAAGCATCGAGGATGGGGGACGCCCGGGCGGCTCAGGCAGGAAGGTCCAGGGGGTTCTGTTGCCCGGCCCCCCTGGCGGCCGCTGAATTCCACTTCTGTTGCCCGGTGTGGCTCAACCGCGCTTTTGTCTGTCTAACCTAGACCGTGAGGTCTTGGGTTAGGCCGCAATCGCGAGCTCAACGTTATCGTTGGCATCTATGTTATGGGCCGTCACAGTGGTCCCATTCTGGGTGAAAGTCGGCGTTTTTCAACACACGTCGATCCTGGTTCGGCCCCGTCAGAACCCTCCGTCGCCGGGGGATTTTGGTGGAGCCGCCGGGTACTGCCCCCGGGTCCGCTGCGCCTATTGCGCGCCGTCGTTTATCACCATAGCCGGGCGAACCCGGCGATCCCGATATAAGCATTCGCGCCCGAATGAAAAGTGGCGGGTCTCTTTGATCGCCTCGCGGCGATGAGGCGGTGCGGCGGGCCGCCACCGCAAGCCCGGCGCAGCGTCACAATGGCGTCTTCACAGCGCCGCAAAGAAGTTGCATTGAGGCGGTCAAGATGTTGACCCAGCGTTCCCGTTATGCCCTTCGTGCGATGCTGTTCCTCGCGACCCAGCCGGTGGGCGGCAAGCCGATTCCGATGAACCGGATCGCGGCCGAGGCCAATGTGCCGCGCAAATTCCTCGAATTGATCCTGGCCGACCTGCGCGAGGCGGGCTTTCTCCACAGCCATCGCGGCAAGATGGGCGGATACTGCCTGTCGCGCCCGATCCATTTGATTTCCCTGGGCGAGATCATCCGGGTGATCGAAGGGCCGCTCGCATTGGTGCCGTGCGTCAGCCGTACCGCCTATCGCCCCTGCAACGACTGCAAGGACGAGGCCGCCTGTGCGATCCGCCTGGCGATGGCGCGGGTGCGCGACGAGACCGCGCGCATCCTCGACGGCACCAGCCTGGCGGATGCCGTGGCCGAGGATCTGGCGGCGGCCTGACCGTTCCGTTGCCGGTACGGATCGGCCAGAACGCACCAAATCATGGCCAAAGCGTTGGCGCGGGCGCTTCCATCCCGCTGACGCCTCTTTTCGGCGGTGGTGTTCTCCCCATATAAGACACCATGAACAGGGAGCGGAGGATTTCCCCGATGAAGATTCGTGTCGTTGTCGCATTGGTGTCGGCGATGCTGCTGTCCGCCTGCGGGCTGAACAGTGTTCCGACTGCCGAGGAAGCCGCCAAGGCGAAATGGGCGGAGGTGCAGAATCAGTATCAGCGCCGTTCCGACCTGATCCCCAATCTGGTGTCGACCGTGCGCGCCGCCGGCGGGCAGGAGAAGGACATATTGGTCCAGGTGACCAATGCGCGCGCCTCGGCGTCGCAGGTCAAGGTCAGCGGTGGCGACCTGACCGATCCGGCCAAGGTCGCGGCCTATGAGCGGGCGCAGGCCGGCGTCACGCTGAACCTCCAGCGGCTGCAGGAAGCCTATCCCGAGCTCAAGTCGCAGGCGAATTATTCGACTCTGATGAGCCAGCTCGAAGGCACGGAGAACCGCATCGCCATCGCGCGGCGCGACTATAACGAGGCGGTGCAGGGCTATAACACCCGCATCCGCACCTTCCCCGACGCGATCGGCGCCAAGATCTTCTATGGCGCCAAGCCGATGGTGCCGTTCCAGGCGGCGCCGGGATCGGAGGCCGCGCCCAAGGTCGATTTCGGGAACGGCAGCTGATCAAGCGAATCGCAGCCCTGACCCTGCTCGCCCCGCTTGCCGCATGCGGCGGGGCGAGTGGCAATGGCGCGGAGACGGCGGCGGTGGCGACACCCACCCCGGCGCCCACGCCGACCCCCGCCGGGCGGATCGCCGACGAGGCCGGGCTGTTTTCGACCGAACAAAAGGCAAGGCTGTCGGCGCAGCTCGGCTCGCTTGAGCTCAGGACCGGGCGGCAAGTGATCGTCGCGACGGTCAAGACGCTGAACGGGCGCGATATCGATACCGTGGTCGAGGATATCGGCAACCGGCTGGGCGTGCATGACGGCGTCGTGCTGCTCGTCGCGCCCAGGGAGCGCCAGGTGCGGCTCGCGGTCGGGCGCAGCGCGCTCAAGCTGCTCACCACCGGCGAGGCGAAGCGGATCGTCAACGAGACGATGTACCCCGATCTCCACGCCAATCGCTTCGCGGACGGAATCATCAAGGGCGCCGACGAGATCGTCGCCCAACTCTCGGAGACGATGACGTGACTCAGTTTTGGATGGGCGTGCGGCTGATGCTCGCCTGCCTGTTGCTGGCGCTGCCGGTAACGGCGAACGCCCAGAAATTCCCGGCGCTCACGGGGCGGGTGGTCGATGCCGCCGATATGCTCAGTCCCGAGCAGGAAGCGCAGCTCACGCAGCTTTCGGACGAAATCGAAAAGGCCTCGTCGCGTCAGTTCGTCGTGGCGACGATTCCCGATCTCCAAGGCTATCCGATCGAGGATTTCGGCTACAAGCTTGGCCGGGACTGGAAGATCGGCCAGAAGGGCGCGAGCAACGGCATCATCCTGATCGTCGCCCCCAATGATCGCAAGGTCCGGATCGAAGTCGGCTATGGCCTCGAACCGGTGATGACCGATGCGATGTCGGGCATGATCGTCAACACGGTCATCGTGCCGCGCTTCCGTGACGGCGACATGGCGGGCGGCGTACTGGCGGGCGCGGCGGCGATCGGCGACCAGATGAAGCTGCCGCTCGAAGCCGCCGAGAAGCGCGCGCAGGAGCAGATCAAGGCAAGCCATGCCAAGGGCAACCGCAACCGCGGCGGCGCCGTCGGCGGGTTCATCGCCTTGTTCCTGATATTCATGGTGTTCGCGGTGGTGCTGCCGCTGATCTTCGGGCGGCGACACGGGCGGCGCTATCGCGGCGGTGGCGGCAGTGGCGTCGGCAACATCATCCTGTGGAGCGTATTGGAGGCCGCGGCACGCAGTAGCCGTTCGGGCGGTGGTTCCTCCTGGGGTGGCGGTGGCGGATCGTCATGGGGTGGCGGCGGCGGAGGAGGCTTTTCCGGCGGCGGCGGATCGTTCGGTGGCGGCGGCGCATCGGGGAGCTGGTGATGGCAGGTTTTGATTTCACGCCCGAGCAGCATGCGCTGGTCAGCAACGCGGTCGCCCAGGCCGAGCTGAGCACCGATGGCGAGATCGTCACGATCGTCACTGAACGATCGGACGCCTATCACGATGTCGCGCTCCATTATGCCGTCGCGGCAATGCTGCTGACGGTCGCGGCGGCGGCGATGTGGCCGGGGGTGCTGGAGGCGAAGCTCGATTGGCTCCAGGGCGGCTGGGGCAGTCCGAACGAGGTGCATCTGCTGCTGTTCCTGCTTCTGATCGCCGAGACGTTGGTGTTCCTGATCGTCCGCTACGCGCTCGCCTGGACGCCGCTTCGGATGCTGCTCACGCCGGGGGCCACCAAGGCGCGGCGCGTCCGGCGGCGGGCGCTGCAATTCTTCAAATCGAGCGCCGAGAAGCGCACGGTCGGGCGCGTCGGCATCCTCCTCTACGTCAGCATCGCCGAGCATCGCGCCGAGATCATCGCCGACGAGGCGATCCATTCGAAAGTCGCGGCCGAGCGCTGGGGCGACGCGATGGCGGCGCTGATCGCGAAGCTGCGCGGCGGCGACCCGGCGGGCGGGATGGCCGATGCGGTTGGCCAGATGGCGGGGATCCTCAAGGAGCATTTCCCCAAGACCGATGCCGATGTGAACGAGCTTCCGGACCGGCTGATCGAATTGTGAGCGAAGACCCGGTCGAAGTTGCGTGGCAGGGCAAATGGATTGTCGCGAAGACCCAGGGGCGCTGGGAATATGTGTCGCGCACGCGCGGCATCCGCGCGGTGGTGATCGTCGCGATCGAGGACGGGCATGTCCTGCTGATCGATCAGTATCGCGTGCCGCTGGGGCGGCGCTGCCTTGAGCTGCCCGCCGGGCTGGTCGGCGACGATCACGCCGATGACACCGCGGAGAGCGCGGCGGTGCGCGAACTGGAGGAAGAGACGGGCTACACCGCGTCCGAAGTGGAGGTTCTGGGCGAGTATTACTCGTCGCCGGGGCTGGTGACCGAGGGCTTCACGTTGGTGCGGCTGCGAGGACTCACGCGGATCGGCGAGGGCGGCGGCATCGATGGCGAGGATATCGCGGTCCACCGCGTGCGGCTGGCCGAAGTCCCGGCCTTCGTTGCGGCGAAGCGCGCCGAGGGGATGGCGGTGGACGTGAAGATCCTGCTGCTGCTGTCAGGGTCGCTTCTGGATTAGCTGTTCCCCTGCGAAGACAGGGGCCCAGACTTGGCGCCGTTGCGTCAACGCCCGCTACCGCGTGCGATTCCTCCAGGGCTGGACCCCTGTCTTCGCAGGGGAACGGTCAGCGGAAATTGTCGGCGTAGGCCTGAAGCTTGAGCTTGCGCGCCGGCGCCGGGACGACATGGAAGGCGATCCCTTCGCGTTCGGCATAGTCCTTCGCCGCTTCCATCGTCGGAAAGCCGAGGCGCAGCTGCGTGCTGGTGTCGCCCGAGCCTGCCCAGCCGGTCAGCGGATCGGGAATCTGCTTCTCGCCGGGCTCATATTCAAGGATCCAGGCGTCGGTCCGCGCACGGCCGGACTGCATGGCGTTCTTGGGGCGCTGATAGATGCGGGCGGTCTTCATGGGGGTTCCTTTAGCGCTTGGCGGCGGCGCGTGCATCTGCATTTTTGGTTCTGAGCGTTGCCGTCGATGACGCCGCATCGTCGGGCCAGGGGTGGCGGGGGTAACGGCCGCGCATCTCCTTGGCCACGGCGGCCCAGCTGCCTGCCCAGAAGCCGGGCAAGTCGCGCGTGGTCTGGATCGGGCGGCCGGCGGGCGAGGTCAGGCTGAGGACGAGCGGCGTGCTGCCGACCATCGGATGCGTGGCGAGGCCGAACAAGGCCTGGGGGCGGAGTTCGACCGTGGGGCCGGCCTCGGCGGCATAGTCGATCGCATGAGTCGAGCCGGCGGGCGATTCGAAGCGGGCGGGGGCGATGCGGTCGAGCGCCTGCTGGCCGTCCCAGCCGAGGCGGTTGTTGAGCATGTGGTTTAGACCGTCGACAGTGTCGAAACGGCGTTTTCCAACAAGCAGCGGGGGGAGCCAGTCATCGAGATCGGCGAGCAGAGCCTCGTCGGAAAGCGCGCCGATCCCGGCATAGCGGGCGCGGGTGCGCAGCGCGTGCGCGGTCTCGGACCAGGGGAGGAGCGCGAGACCGTGCGTGCGGACCGCCTCCAACAGTGCGGCTTCGATCTCCTGCGGATCGGCGTTCGAATCGGGGCCCGACGAGAGGCGGATGCTGCCGAGGCGGCGTTCTCGCAATGCCTCGACGCGGCCGGTGCCGGGATCGAAGCGGACGCTGCGGCGGGTTTCGATGCGGTCCGCGAACAGCGATTCGACCGCGGCGGGCTCGATCCGCGCGGCGGAGAGGATGCGCGCGCCCGACGCCATGCCCTGCGTCTCGGCGACGGCGAGCCACTCGGCGCGGGCGAGGGGGGAGGTCGGGTCGAGCTTGAACCCGCGCCCGCCCGCCGAGGCCCAGGTCTCGCCCGATGCGTCGCGGCGTTTGGCGATGCGGTCGGGGAAGGCGAGTGCGATGCAGGTGGCGACTTCTTCTCCCCTCCCGCCTGCGGGAGGGGTCGGGGGAGGGGCCACATCAAGCGCCGACTCTCGTTCGACAGGCCCTCCCCCAGCCCCTCCCGCAAGCGGGAGGGGAGCCATACGCACCCAGCGATCCGCCAGTTTGCGCGCATTCTCCGCTCTCGGCCCGCGCTCGGTCTTCCAGCGCCGCAGCCGCAATTCCAGATCGGCGTCCTGCCCGCCCAGTCCGCGTTCGCCGAGCAGCACCGCGACCATCGCGGCGGTGTGCGCCAGCCCGATCTCGCCAGCGCGGACGAGCATATGGCCGAGGCGCGGGGGCAGCGGGAGGCGCGCGATCGCCTTGCCGTGCGGGGTCGGGCGGCCATTCTCGTCGAGCGCTTCGAGCGCGCTCAGCCGGGTGCGCGCCTCCGCGATGGCGGCGTCGGGCGGCGAATCGAGCCAGCGCAAGGTGCGCGGATCGGCGATGCCCCACAGCGCGCAATCGAGCGTGAGCGCCGACAGATCGGCTTCGAGGATCTCGGGCGAATCGAAGCGCGGCAGGCCGGCGGTCGCGGCGGCTTCCCACAGGCGATAGGCCACGCCCGGCCCCTGCCGCGCGGCGCGGCCGGCGCGCTGCGTGACCGATGCCTGGCTGGCGCGTTCGGTGACGAGGCGAGTCATCCCCGCCGCGCGATCGTAGCGCGGCCGGCGCGCCAGACCCGAATCGACGACGATGCGGATGCCGTCCAGCGTCAGGCTGGTCTCGGCGATCGACGTGGCGAGGACGAGCTTGCGGCGACCTTGGCTGTCGGGGGCGATCGCGGCGCGCTGGGCGGCGGGATCGAGGCTGCCATGGAGCTTGTGGAGCACCACGCCGGGCAGATCGGCGAGCCGCTCGGCGGTGCGCTCGATCTCGGCGACTCCGGGCAGGAAGGCGAGGATACCGCCTTCGGCTTCGCGCAGGGCGGTGCGGACGGCGGCGGCAACCGAATCCTCGATCCTTGCTTCGGCCGCACGGCCGAGATGGCGCAGTTCCAGTGGGAACATCCGGCCTTCGCTCTCGATCACCGGGGCATCGAGCAGCGCCGAGAAGCGGCCTCCATCCAAGGTGGCCGACATCGCCACGATCCGCAGGTCCGGGCGCAGCGCCGCTTGCGCATCGAGCGCCAGCGCGAGCCCGAAATCGCTGTCGAGGCTGCGCTCATGGACTTCGTCGAACAGCACGGCTGACACGCCGGCCAGTTCGGGGTCGGCCTGGATGCGATTGACGAAGATTCCTTCGGTGACCACGGTCACTTTCGTCGCGGACGAGCGCTTGCTGTCCATTCGCGTCGCGTAACCATAGGTTTTGCCGGCGCTTTCCCCGGCCAGCGCAGCCATCCGTTCGGCGGCGGCGCGCGCGGCGAGACGGCGGGGGGAGAGGAGCAGGATTTCGCCGCTGCACCAGGCCTCGCCCAGCAAGGCCGGGGCTACCGCGGTCGTCTTGCCGGCGCCGGGGGGGGCGACCAGCACGGCATTGCCCGACCCCCGCAACAAGGCGAGCAGATCGGGCAGGACGGCGTGGATCGGCAGCGTCTCCATCCCCGCCCCATGGCACAGGCGGCGCGCGCACGAAAATAGCGACGAAGCGCTGCGTCCATTTCGGGAATCATGCGTTGGCCGCCGCGAAGGAGATTCGACATGGCGCGCACGCTTTCCCAATTCACCATCACTCCCGACGGCAATGGCGATTATGTGCTGAGCCTGGAGGATGACGATGGCGAGACCCTCGATTTCACCGCGAGCTTCGACCAGCTCGACCTGATCACCGAGGCGATCGAGGATGTGCTCGACGAGGACGAAGAGGATATGCTCGCCGTCGACGATGACGAGGAAGAACCCGCTGAGGAGTGACGCGCCCGTTTTGCGGCGATTCCCGACATGCTTTGGTCGCACTCTGACCCGATAGGGCGGGCTCGTGCGACGGTGCCCGCCGTCGCTTCAGTCCAGGGTTCAGGCCGGTTTCTTGACGCGCTCCATCGTTTCTTTCTGGGAGTGGCTCCGCGGGTCGCCCTCGCGGCGCATCGGCGCGGTGATCTTCGCGCT
>Ga0164241_10000690_pt1 | contig 53719 bp, 31 predicted proteins | sample OricomyardsoilBY_FD_108780 | JGI IMG/M metagenome (GOLD analysis project Ga0164241, IMG submission 108780) | Backyard soil microbial communities from Emeryville, California, USA - Original compost - Back yard soil (BY) | ecosystem: Environmental > Terrestrial > Soil > Unclassified | place: USA... | reverse complement strand
TTTTTTTATATAATTCATTCATTTCTTGTAAAACTTTTCTGCCATTTGTATTTCCCTTCAAATATTCCTGCAATGGCTTTCCTGCATGATCCTGGAAAAATAAATAACCATTATATCGTGGTCTTTCATAACCATTTTCCATTACTGGAAGAATATTTTTAAAAAAATCATTACAAAGTCGATTTGCATTTTCACTTTTCCAGGCTGCCATATGCCCCGGCTGTCCGCCGTGTTCCACATAAAAATTAGACTGGCATTTGGGAGAAGCAATTTCAGTTACAAATTGTATCGCATATTGCCTGTTTTTTGTAAATGCCGAAACAGCCAAACCCGTGCCTCCAATGGTTCCCCGCAGCTTTTCATTGTTTTTATAACTCACCAGATTATCATAGGTCAAAATATTTTTGGCAAATCCCACTCGCGAATAATTGCTGTAGCAATAAGCAAAAGGGCAATACCAATAATCGTCAGTTTTGGTCATCAATTCCGCAATAGCAATGGGATTATAGTTAAACATTTTTTTGTCTGTGATTGAATACAATTGCTTCATTGTTTGCAATGCAGCAATTCCGGTTGCTTCATCTATCACTTCTTCATCATTTAAAAAAGGTTCTTCGCCATTTGCAATGCAGAAGGTGTAAAAATTCATCAAGAGGTCTATGGGAACAGCAGGTACTGCCACTTTTCCTTCTTTCGCCAATGCAATAACATCATCCCAACTGGCCGGTATTTCCCTTCCGTTTTTTTCAAAAAGATCAGTACGATAACTGGCTGCCGGAACTGCCGCGTCAATGGCAACAGCCCATTGATGACCATTGTAATTATAGCTTAAATGAGAATTGCCAACCGTATTTTGCAACTGATCAGTGAGGTATTCATTTGATAAATATTTTTCAAGCGGCAACACACATTCTGTCGCGGCAGCACAACCAACCCACGGATGATCGATAATCAGCAAGTCATATTTTTCAGCAAGTTTTTCTACGGGGAAATCAGCAAATTCCTGCAAAGTCCTTTTCTCCCATACCACTTCAACATCAGGGTACAATTCACCAAACTTTTGTGCATAGGCCATTAGCGGAGTAAATCCACGGCTATGCCCCCATGTAATTCCTTTTAAAATAATTTTACTCATCTGCAAGTGCGTCTTCCTGTTATTTGTGCGGATTTTAAAAATAAAAATTCAGCTTAGAAGTTCGTTTACTACATTTTTAATAAAAAAAGATTTTGACTATTTACCAAAAACATCGCTCACTTTTTCCATTAAAAAATATCAAAATAAAAACTCACCTTAAAAGTTCATTTACTGCATTTTTAATAAAAAAGCATTTAATTATTACACAGAAATACGCTAAACACTTTCTATGTGAATTAAATTTTGATTGCAAATCACAATCGCATAATTACAGATAAAGTTAATATTCTCTCAATGCAGAAACCATGTCATCTTTTACTAAAGAGATGGATTATTTGCCTATTAAGTTAGTAAACGCAGTTTTAAAGTCATTTTAAAAAACAACCTTCTTTGCCATTTCACCGGGGGCAATTTTTTCTCCGGAATAGGGCTTGATATAAAAAGTATAACTATAGTTCTTTGAAGGAATTTGATATTTCTTTAATGGGGCGGCCTCCTTACTCCAGCTATCATTTCCGCCAACACCCATTTGTTTCAGATCAATATTTAGAGTAACAAATCCCGGATCTTTGAGATCTATCGTATGTCTTGCTTTGTTCAGGTTCGCCTCGGTATAAGGCCATGCGCTCACGCTGAGCAAACTATCAGCTACAATCAATAATCCATTTCTGTTTGATTCATTTTGCAAATACATCCATCTCACATCTGTGCGGTTTCCATTCTCCTGCGGTACTACATAAGGTTCGTCAAACCGGCTTATTGGTAATTCATAAATGCCAACATCAAATCCATAGTTCTTATCCACATAATTTTCGTACAAGCCCCGTCCATACCATTGTATGGTTGTGTCATTGTCGTTGATGCCGCATTGCATACCAACTTTTGGGATGTTGGGTAAACTATCATTGGCTTTTAATGCATAATCAACTTTTACCACGCCGTTTCCATTGATCGTATAAACAATTTTTACTTCTGCAGAATCTTTGATAATGTTATAATCACTTGTAATGGTAATAAGATGATTTCCTGTCTGTGCTGCCGTCATATTAACCAATGCAGGTGTTGCTTCATACCATTGTTTCAATTTTATTTGTGGCTTCCATCCGCGCCTGTCATTATCCGTTAACGGCCTTGTAAAGTGAGGCAATAAAGGTTGAAGGATTTGTTGTTTACCATCAACAATATAGGATGATAATGCACCATTCTTTTTATCAAATCCAATTGAAAAATTTTTCCCATTAATTAAATAAGACGTATCAATTTCACTCAACTTAATATCACCGTTATTAGTTTCGTTCAATAAATGCTTAGGCTCATTTAATGGCAATTGCACATCATCCAAATCGAATCCTTTATCAGCCCAGGCTTTATTTGCAGCTAATTGAAAATGCAATTCAATAAAATATCCCGAGTATTCATCAAGTTTTGGAATGTAGGACGCTACATCAATCACGCTATCTTTCCCGGCAGCAAGATCAATTCGATTCATCTCTTTATCCAAAATAATATTTCCATCTTTTTTTATAATGATATGCGGCGCCAATTCATTTGCATTCATCACCGCAGAACGGTTTATCAAATGAATCAATCCTTTTGTGCTGTCTTTCCAATCAGCATCAATTCCCTGGAATATTCTCTTACATACATACATGCCTGACTTTGGTCTGTCATCCGCTGCCACCAGGCCTTTTATGGTAAAGTCATCGAAATACTTTTCACCAAAATCACCACCATAAGCATAATAAGTTCTTCCTAAACTATCTGTTTTTAATAATGCCTGGTCTTTGAATTCCCAGATGCAACCGCCAATAACTCTTGGCAGCTTTCTCCATTCATCCCAGAATTCTTTTATGTTGCCAACACTATTGCCCATCGCATGATCATACTCACAAAAAAAGATCGGACGTTTATCTCCATTCTTTTGATTGATGAGCAGCGGCGCTGTATATAACGCAGGATACATGCGGCTTACCATGTCCACATAGTATTGATCCAAAGGATTTTCCAAACGGTGGGGATGATCCACAGGTTTTGGATAACGCGGGTCTGAAGGATCAATATAACCAGAGTCTTTCGGGCTGCCCATCGCAGGCTCATAATGCACGGGCCTTGTAATATCAAAATCGTGTATCCATCCTGCCATCGCCGCATGGTTAGGGCCACGGCCTGCTTCATTTCCCAAACTCCAGAAAATGATAGCCGGGTGATTTTTATCACGCAAAGCCATGCGACTTATGCGTTCCAGGTAGGCGCCTGTCCAGGAGGGATCATTACTTAATTTTCCTCCCAAACCATGTGTTTCCAAATTAGCTTCATCAATGGCCATGATGCCAAATTCATCACATAGATCAAGGATGTAAGGGTCAGGGGGATAATGACTGAAGCGGATACAATTAAAATTGAATCGTTTTATAGTCCGGATATCCTGCAACATTTCCTGTCTGCTCAATGCTTTTCCATGTATTGGTGAATGATCGGGATGATTCACGCCATACAAATAAGTAAGCTTTCCATTGATCAATAATTTGCTGTTTACTTTTGAAAATTCAACGGAACGAAAGCCAAGCTTGCAGGTTTTCACTTCAAGTATCTTACCTAGTGAATCTTCCAAAGTCAATGCCAGCGTATATAAATTAGGTTCTTCTGTGCTCCACTTTTTTGGATCTTTGACTATTGTTTGTAACAGCCCAAATTTTACATCGTCTAACCGGGGATAAATTTCATTTACAATTGAATCAACCGTGATGTGCAATGGATTCGGTAAAATCGCTTTGTTATTTTCATCATACAACTGGGCTTTAAACACATAACCATGTGGGCGTTTGCCGGTGTAATTATCAATTCGCGGACGAAGACTGAAGGTCCAGTTTTTATAATCTTTATCGGGTTTTGTTTGATAAAAGAAATCAGCAATACGCAATTTTGGTTCTGCCATCAAATACACTTCACGGTGAATGCCACTCAATCTCCATTGATCCTGGTCTTCTAAAAAGCTACCGTCACTCCATCGGATCACCCACACAGAAATGATATTTTCCCCATCGTGCAAATAAGGAGTTATATTAAATTCAGAAGGTAAAAAACTATCTTCTGCGTAACCGGCAAACTTTCCATTGATCCACAATTTGTAGGCAGAACATACTCCTCCAAAATGCAAAGTAATATTCATATTCTTCCATGACGAAGGCGTAACAAATGTCCGCTGATAACATCCTACTCCGTTATAGTCTTTAGGAACATAAGGCGGATTGACCGGCCTGAAAGGATATATAGAGCTTTTATAAATCGGCTTATCATAACCCTGCATTTCCCAACTGGATGGGACAATGATTTTCTTCCAGCCATGCACACGGCTTTTATAAAAATCTTTTGGTGCATCAGCTGGTTTTAAGGCAAACAAAAAATCCCATTCACCATCCATGTCCATATAGCGGGATGTTTTATTCCGGTCGCCCATTAGCGCATCCTGCAAATTGTCAAAAGAATAGGCGGTGGCTCTTGATTTATCACGGTTTATGCCGCTCACCGATTGATCTTCATAAGGTTCCCGATTGTAAATAGCGGGGATAACGGGAATTGCAGCAGGAGTTCCATCAACCAATTGTGCATGAGATTGCAAAAAACAAATACAGCTAATAAAGATGGATAGAATAGCTTTTTTATGGTTCATTAATATCTGATATTATTGGTTTGGAAAGTTTATTTGGAATTTCCTGATTGGTATTTTTATACTTTGGTACCGGATGCCTCTGCCAATAGTTCGCCAATATGCTTCCACTGATATTCATCCATGGACTAAAGACTGCCGGTGCTAAACCTACTGTTGCCAGCTTGCCCATGCTGCCTGCAATGCCGCTTGCCATACCACCGTTTTGCAGGCCTACTTCAAAAGCAATCGTCCGGCAGGAATTTTTATCCATGCCAAATAACCGGCTGAGCCAGTACCCAAAAAAATATCCTGCAGAATTATGAATTACAGATGCCATCAATAATAAAAAGCCAACCTGCAACAAGTTGTCTCTGCCGGCGGCTGTTGTTACTGTCGTAAAATAAATGATGCCAAACATGGAAAATAAAGGCATCACTTTATCGACAACAGTCCACCTGTTGTACAATCTATTGTAGAGAATCCCCGCAATCCATGCGCCCGCAAAAAAGGCAGAAAGGTTAATGCTTTGCAGCCATGTTTCATCCTGGATATTTTTTTGCAAATAAAATAGTACACAAAGCAACCATAACAGGCAAATGCCCCCTATGGTATATATTTTTTTTCTTTTTATAAATGAGGCCCTTTTAAGATAATCATGTAATAAAGCCGCACCAATAGGCACCAGCACAATTTTTATTATTTCTATCATCATGTCCACAAAATGTATCTTTATTAAAGTACCGGCAAATATTTTCATAAGCAATGGTGTGAGAAAAGGTGCAGCCATAGTTGCCGCCGCTGTAACCACAACAGACAATACAAGATTCGCCCTTGCTAAATACACCATCACATTTGATGCAAGACCGCTGCTGCAACTGCCGATCAATATAATGCCTGCTGCTATTTCAGCATCAAAATGGAAAAGCCTGGTAAGCATAAAACCCATCAAAGGCATTATGCTAAAGTGACAAAACAATCCCACCAATACGCCTTTGCCTGTAGTGGCAACACCTTTAAAATCTTTAAGAGACATGTGTGTGCCCATGCCAAACATCACCAACTGAACGATGATTAATATAAGCGTTTTATCCCTCAGATTAATACCACCCCAATTGCTGAAAGAGGCAGGATAAAGCATGCCGGCAACAACTGCCGTTATAATCCATGCGGTGTAGCGGTACCCTTTTAATGAAGGCACAGCGCCAAGTCCAATTGCAAGTGAAATAGAAGTTAATAAAGCAAAAGGTTTATATATGCCAGATTGCTGCAACACAATTCCTGCAATTAAGCAGGCGCATGCAACACCGCTGAATATTAAAAACCATTTGCCTAATTTCTTCATCAATTTTGCATTTTGATCATTGGAAAACTGTAGCCAGAAATTCAATTGCCGTAACCGGGCTTGAAAGTATCGGTACTTTCTTTTCTTCTTCAGGCAATGTATTTACTACCCTTGCCATAGATGCCTGCGCTAACACAATCACATCTACTTTTGACGACAACTCAATTAATGCATCCGCAACAAGCTTATCATGTTTGGCTGCATCGCCATTCATCAATGCATCAAATGCACCTTCACATAATTTAGAAAAAAGATTTATTTCTTTGTTTACTGCCGCCGCCCTTCGTTTAACCAGGTCAGCCGTTGGTTCCAGCGTTGTAGATAAGGTTGCGATAACACCGATCTTCCTACCCATTTCTACAGCTTTGTCAGCCATTGGCTGGTCAACACGAAGTACCGGCACCGACGTTAAGGTAGCGGCAGTTTCAATGGCTGCGCCTATTGAGGAGCAGGTGAAAAGAATATAATCTGCACCGCCATCTTCTGCTGAAGCGGCATAGTTCACTACTCTCCGTGCGGTATCCGGCATTAATCTTCCGCTCGCAATAGTGTTTTTTATAAGGCTATCGTCAACAATGTTGAATGTTTTTATACCCGGTAAATATTTACCGCATAGTTCTGCAAACACCGGCACCAATGTTGCTGATGTGTGTATTAACGCTAATGTTTTTTGTTTCATATTTTATTTTATTTTTTTGGGCTGTCAACTTTTGTATTTCAATCGGCTATAGTTCCGGCTATCCACTGCAAGTCCGGCACAAAGCCAAAGCACAATGCTTCACCGGGCTTTCCGCTTCTATCCGGCAGCTTTTCAGCAACAGTAATTCTATCCATCAACTACATTGAACCCCTTCGGGGTTCTGTACACCTTACCTGTTTTCTCCGGATTACATCCGGAGCTATTAATATTTCACCCCTTCGGGGTCTTGCCAATTCACAAAAATTTCAATCAGCATTCAGCATTCAACATTCAGCATTCATCAATTTTCAATTATCAATCAGCATTCAACTTTCATCAATCATCATTCATCAATCTGCTTTCGTCAATCATCAATCAGCATTCAACAATCAGCATTCAACATTCAGCATTCAGCAATCTTCTGTACACCTTACCTATTTTCCGCCGGATTGCATCCGGAGCTATTAATATTTCACCCCTTCGGGGTCTTGCCAATTCACAAAATTTTTAATCAGCATTCAGCAATCAGCAACCATCATTTATCAATCTTCTTTACACTTACCTATTTTCCGCCGGATTACATCGGGGCTATTAATATTTCACCCTTCGGCGTCTTTCCATTTCACAAAAATTTCAATCAGCAATCAGCGATCAGCATTCATTAATCTTCATTCACCATTCAGCAATGAACAATCTTCAATCATTCATCAATCTGCAATTATCAATCAGCATTCAACTTTCATCAATCATCATTCATCAATCTGCTTTCGTCAATCATCAATCAGCATTCAACATTCAGCAATCTTCTTTCACAATTCACCACTCACCATTCAGCATTCATCTTTACACTTTCCTATTTTCCGCCGGATTACATCGGGGCTATTAATATTTCACCCCTTCGGGTTCTTGCCAATTCACAAAAATTTCAATCAGCAATCAGTAATCAGCGACCAGCATTCATTAATCTTCATTCACCATTCAGCAATGAACAATCTTCAATCATTCATCAATCTTCAATTATCAATCAGCATTCAACTTTCATCAATCATCATTCATCAATCTGCTTTCGTCAATCTTTTATCATTTAACATTCAACAATCATCAATCATAAACCTTGAAATTACCAATCACTATTCATCAATGGAATTAAACATCATAAAATATCATTGTTGTCCGACAAAAAGTTATCAATTTTAATGAAATACTGCCGGTATTAGGTTCCTTGGCCCCTCTCCTTCGGAGAGGGGGTTGGGGGTGAGGCCAGTACCAGCGCAGTTTTCATTGAATTAGCCGGATAATAGTGAAAAATATTTTTCATCTCCAACCTGTCCGCCTTTGAAGTTTACTTCTAATCCGTTAATGAATTTATTTTTTGAATAAGCTTTACACAACGGCGCACCGCTTACCAAAGGCGCTATCATTTCAACCGCTTCTATTTCCATCGCTCTTGCCGCGTAACTGCTGGTATCTCCGCCGGCAATTACAACTCTTTTTACCAAAACTTTTTCTACAGCAATTTTTGCAATGGCACCCAAGGCCGTTCCTAATTTTTCTGGTGAAAGGGTGGTAGCATTTTTTTGCCCGGTATGTACAATTACATTTTTTTGTTGTTGTAATAATTCATTCAGTTCATTGATAATGTTTTCCCGGACAAATTCATCATCGCAAATTTTTACCGCATCAATAACCACTTCTTCAAAACCATTTGCCTTTGCACAAGCTATTTGAGCCGCTGTAACCGGCGAGCAGCTACCGGATATAACCAATAGCGGAGCTGCTTTTTCAATATTTTTCCAGTCAATCTTTTGTCTTAACAATCCTTTTTCCTGCCAATAGCTTCCTAATCCGGCTTCAATGCCTGAGCCACCCACACTAAACTGAATGCCATCTTCACTCAATGAATCCAGCCATGCGCCAATCTTTTTTAATTGCGATTCGTACAATACATCAACCAAAACTGCTTCATTATCATGTTCAATTGTTTCGCTCCATTCATCAATGGATTTATCTAATTGCAAAACATCAATCAGTCCAAATTTTTTATGCGTTTGAGTAGATAGATGCATACGCAAATCACTTTCGCCGGAAGGCGTAACAGGATGTTTTATCATGGAAGGGTGCCTGTCCAGGCGATAAATTTTTCCTTTGCTGCCAATACCCATTTTGGCAAATAAATTTCCAAACACACAAAAACGGCCCAGTGCAGGCATACCGCCCAAAACCGGAATAGTTTTATTGCTGAAGATTGTTGCTCCGCAATCAATAGCCTTACCAATACTTCCAATGGTTGGTGACGAATCAAACGTAGAGCAAACTTTATAATGCACATGCCGTGCGCCTGTTGTTTTTATTTTTTCAAAAGCCGGCAATAATATTTTCTCCATTTCGTCCGGTGGTAACGAACGTGTAGCGCCAGCTATCCCAAAAACGTCCAAACCAGGAAAGTCATTTAATTGTTCTGTAGTAGGCGGTTCTGTAAATAAAATAGTTTTAGCTCCCGCCCTGCAAATAAATTCCAGTGCATCTGTTGATCCGGTGAAATCATCACCATAAAAAGCGAGTAATATGTTATTTTTTCTTTCCAAATTTTTTAACTGATTGGCCAAACTCTGTGAATGTTGTTGCAGCTTCTTCCAATGTTAATCCATCAACCGCCGCTTTCCATGCCTGTTGCAAAGCCACCACACCGCCTGCGGGCCCCATCGGGTGCGCCATGATGCCGCCGCCAGCCATGTAAAGAAGGTCAAGTGTTTTTGTTCTTCGATAAGTTTCAAATGCTTGTCCACCCCATTGTCCTGATGAAACAACAGGTAGTATTTTACGATGATCATAAAATGGCGTTAGGCAAGCTTTAATAGAATTCACCACACTATCATCGGACTCCCAAAATTTATTTTGAATACCGTTTACATGCAACTGATCAACCCCTGCAAGCCGCCATATTTTTTGATAAGCTTTGAAGTCAATACCTAACAACGGATGACGGTTCATCATCCCCCATCCATTTCGGTGTGCATGAATGGCAAGTTGTCTTTGATCACAAATTCTTTTTACTGCTGATAAGCCACAACTGTTGATGCTAATCATGGCGCACGTTCCACCACTGTTTACAATTTTTTCATAGCGTTGCAGCATTTCATCCATTTCACCACTGATATTAAACGCATACATTATTCTCTTTCCTGTTTTATCTGCATGAACGTTGATCACTTTCATTACTGCATCAACACGGTCATTAAAATTAGAATTGGCAGATGATGACAACAGCTCATCATCTTTAATAAAATCTATACCTGCATCTGCTAACTCTGAAACAATAGAGGCAGTTTCCGCAGGCGATAATCCTATTGAAGGTTTTATAATTGTACCAATTAAAGGACGATCAAATACATTGGTTAAGGAACGGCAGCCGTCAATACCAAATGCCGGACCATCAAAATGTTCTGCGAAAGACGGTGGCAAATCAATGTCCATTAATTTAAGGCCGGTGAATTGTTTTATTTCGTACAAGTTTCCTTGCAAAGTAGAAATCATAACAGGCAAATTGTATCCAAAATTTTCAATGCTCCAGGATACTTTTACCAATGCACGGTGATACTTTCCATTCCTTGCTACTACACCGGGAATAGAAGGATCAGTAACGGTTTCAAGGTCTGCTACACTTTCAACCCTCGCAGAAAAACGCTGTTTTAACTCTTTTGTTTCGCCCGGAACGCTTACAAAGGTTCCTGATGATTGTTCGCCCGCTAAAACTGCTGCGGCGGCTTTAGGTGCAAAAGGTGTTTCGATGTAATATGTAGCAGTAATGGCCTCCCCAACCCCTCCGAAGGAGGGGCTTTTAAAATTTCCGTTATCTGTGGTTTCTTTCATTTCTTTAATTTTTTCCAAGTCCCCTTCAGGGGGTTAGGGTGTTCTTATCAATGGCATCCAAACCGTCATGTCAGTCCTACCTCTGTTCGCCCATGCGTAATAAGGAATCAGGGTAATGTTCACAGGTTTTGTTTTGTTGTTTATTTCATGATACAAAGCATCATCCCAATTTCCATGTTGCATTAATTGCGCTTGTCCCTTCAATGCCATTATGTGGCTGTTGTCAATTTCTTCAGGCTGAGGCGTAAACTGTATATTAGCAGGAATCGCCACATCAAATACATTTTCATCTTTAGCCATGTCGGGAGATTCGAGGCAATAGACAACAGGCCCGCGTTTTACAGCAACCTGGTTGCGTGTGGCCTCCACCAATGGATTTGCTTCTATCAGTTTCGCAGGCATGTCCATGATCAATTCTATCTTATCGCCGGTTTTCCATTTTCTGTTTATTTGTTGATAGCTACTTCCTTTTAAATCTTTATAAACGATTTGTCCATTCATTTTTATAGTAGCTTTATCGCACCAGCCAGGAATACGGAGGAATAAGCTAAAGGCTTTTACCGAAACCTTTTTCATTGTAATGGTAACATTGCCGTTCCAGGGATAATTTGTTTGTTGTTGTAACTGAATAACAGAGCCATCCTTTAATTTTGCATTTAAATTATTACTGCTGTATAAATGCACATACAAGCCTTCATCGCCGAGCCCATACATGTAACTGCTTGCTTCGGCAATAGTGCGAACAGCATTTGGCGGGCAACAATTTGATAAGGCGATGTAAGGTTGCCTTCCATCTTCCCAGCGTAATTGATAAGGATAGTCTTTCGATGCAGCCAGTGGATTTGTATAAAAATATTTGGTGCCACTCAAACTAATGCCGCTCAAAATGCCGTTGTATAATTCAAGCTCAACAATATCTGCATATTTAGCTTCAGCAGTAATATCGAGCATTCGGTAATTCCAAAGAAGATTGCCAACGCTGGCGCACGTTTCATTATGTGCAGTCAGGTTTGGCAACTGGTATTCCATTCCATAAGCCTGGTGAATTTTTTGCACCGTATCAGGATTGTAGGATGTGCCGTTGACAGAAACTCCATCATATAAAGCGCCGCAGCCGCCGGTAATATACATCTTATGATTTGTGACATTGTCCCATAATTTATCAAGCGTAGTAAGCAAGGTTGTATCGCCATCTTCCGCATACACATCAGCAGCACCAGCAAATAAATAGTTGGCTCTTACAGCATGCCCCGAAACATGATCCATATCCCTGAATGGTTCCCGATCAGAATTATCATCTGTGCCTTCAACAGTTCCTCGTATATCGATAAGTTTTTCAGCAAGCTTTAAATATTTTTCCTCATGCGTGGTTCTGTACAATTCGGTTAAGCCCATGTAATGTGAAGGACAAATTGCATTGCGGGCCTGTTCGGGAGTGGCATTATTATAAAATTTAATTAAAAAATCAGCCGCTTTTTTTGCAACATCTAATAAAGTGGTTTTTCGCGTAGCACGGTAATGCACACACGCAGCTGTCATCAAATGTCCAAAGTTGTAAGCTTCAAAACTTAGCTTATCATCAAACATTTTTTTATCACCTGTTTTATTTTGTTCAATGATATTCTTTGTATAAATGTACCCATCCGGCCTTTGTGCTTTTGCGATTACAGAAATGACATTGTCCATCATTGCATCCAGCTTCGGATCTTTTGTTTCAGCATACGCTGCAGCAACTGCTTCCAGCGTTTTATAAAAATCGCCATCACTAAAAGAGGGGCCTTCAAAACTTCCGGTATCAATACCCGCGGCTATCTTAAAGTTTTCAAACGCGTGGCTGATATCTGCGCTTGTATAAACTTTCCATAAGTGCGGAATCATGGACTCTTTACAAACCTTGAAACGTTCTGCCCAAAAGCCATTGGTAAAATGAACTGCATCCATTGGCAAACCGGAAAGTATTGCATGTTTACTATTGTTGGTATTTACAAGGCCATTTTGCGCAAACAGTGAAACATGTACGAACACAATTAAAGAGCATATTAATTTCTTCCACTTCATATCAAATCGCTTTATAGGTTATTGTATAATCAAAATTGGGTTGAATGATTATTTCATATAAATCCTCGCTAATTTTTTTTGATTGTATGCCAGTACCCTTAGGAACCGTTTTGCTTTTTATACGCAACGTTCCTTCACCTTCACTTGCTTTAATTTTTATTGTGGTTTCATCACAACGTAATTCGATATTGCCATTGGGAGTCGGCACAGTTCCTTGCATCCATTTTAAACCACCTAGAGAAGGTTTAACAGAATAGGTGGCATAGCCCGGCGATGTTGGCGAAACACCCAAATAATATTTCCCTAAAAGATAGATCGGGCTTGCTCCCCAGGCATGACATAAACTTTTACCAAATGCCCGGCCATACATTGCATAGTGTTCTGCGCCATGTTTTGATGGATCATATTCTTCCCAAAATGACGTTGCGCCAAGCTTTAACATGCCGCCCCAATAATCTTTCATTTCTTTCAGCACAAGTTGCTGATCGCCCAAAGCACATAAGGCTTCGAGTTCGTAAAAACGCATATAAGGCGTAGTGATCTTTTGAACACTGTCATTTAATAAAACACTTGTTTTTATTTCCTGTTCCTGCTTCGGGGTAAAATAATTAAAGAAGATCCCAAACATATTTGCATAGCGGGTTACATTCTTTGTTGGAACGCCATTCACGCGGCTGTGCACCAATGCTTTTTTCTGATCGTTCCAATAATAAGTAAAAAGTTTTTGTTTTACATCTTTTGCAAGATTGGTATAAACGTTGGCATCTTTTGCATCATTATTAATTTTCGCACAAAGCGCCATTGTTTCAAGGCTTTGGCAAAAAAGCATTTGCTCAAAACTTACTTCGCCTTTTTTGCTCAAACCATTTGCCCAGTCTATAAATATCCAGTCTCCTGGCAAGCCTTCCATTAAACCATCTTTGTTGCGCCGTGATAAACAATAATCTATCAGCGTTTGCATACGCGGATAATTTTGTTTGATGAATGAAGTATCACCTGAATACATGTAATAATCATAGATGCTGAGGAACCAATAGAAGGTATAATCCATGATGGTATTGATGTGTGCAGTAACAGGATCTTTGCCGCGAAGGGCGTAAATAGTACGTTTCACGGTTTCATTATCATTCATCAAATAATAATTCATCAGGTAACTCTGATAAGCATCACCGCTCCAAACCCAGCGATCGCGTTTAATGCCATCAATAAAAAATTCCCTGGTGTTTAAATGCAAAGTGTATTTCGAAACATCATAAATTTTATTGATCAAAGTATCTGAGCAGAGAAAACTTCCTTTGTCTTTTATATCGGCATATTCATACAACATGGAAACGGAGTCAACTGTAATACCATTTGACGTCTCTAATTTTATATGACGAAATGCTTTTGATAATGGCAGGATAGAATCAGTGTTTACTTCATTAGCAAATTGCAAACGATCTAATGTAATAGCCTCCGAATCGCTGCTGGCTTCTTCTTTGCTTTCGCCATAAATAATACTTATTTTTCCTTTTCCTTTAATACCATGAAGATGTATGTAGCCAAATGTTTCTTTACCAAAATCAATCAAGCTTGCATCTCCTTCTTTTACTATTGAAACCGGCGACTGCGGACGTGTTGCTAATTTGAATTGGGACGGTAAGACATCCGGATTATCAAAATTATCGCTTCCTGCTTTCACCCATTTTGTGGCTGAAACATCAGAAGTTTTTCCGGTTTCATCGATCCATTCTTTGTCTTCATAAGTAAGCAGCCAGCTTGTATCAGAAACAATGGTATTGCCCTGAACAAAAATTGCGGGAACTGTTGCCTGTGAAAAAACTTTTATGTTGATTTTATGTTTTCCCGCAGGAACTGTTATTGTTGTTGGAGTTCCTTCAAACAGTTTACCATCCAGCTTTACATTGTATTTGCCTTCTGCATAAATTTGAACATTTTCAGGTGCTTGTAACGTGTAGGTTTTATGAAAATCCATGAGCACATAATGACTATCCATTTTCCAAAATATAGGAAAAAAACTTTCACGATCTGTGCGGCGGTTTTCCATTTGATTACTCAGCCATATTTCATAATCTCCGGGATACCAGATCCAGGTAGCCTTTGATTGCTTTAATTGTCTTTCTGCTGCAACCTTTTGCGCACAAAGGTTTCCAAAAGATATAAGTATTAAAATTATCAACACAACTTGTGGAATTCTCTTTTTTGTTTTTTGAAATAATTGCATTGAAAATATTTTAATGTCCATTGAAAATGATATACAAAGCCAGCATAACAATTATTAATAAGCTCCACCAGGCCCAAACTCTTTTGGTAGGTTTTGCAGCGAGTGCTGCACTTTTAAAATCGAACGAATTGGCAAGTGATATGTTGGAATTTCTATCAACATAAGAAACCAAAAATGCTACTGCAGAGAGAACTGCAAAAATATAAAATGATAAAAGCAAAAAGTTGGGCCAACCGGGATGTGTGGCCACCGGAAACACCCATAAATAAAAGACGCCAACCATTATACTAAATATCGTCCCGTAAATTAAAATAGCATTTACAGCTTTTGCAGTCGTTTTTTTCCAAAGTACACCAAACAAAAAGATCACGGACATTGGCGGCGCTAAAAAGCCAAGCACAGATTGAAATACATCGAAAAGATTCAAGCCTTTAATCGAATTAATTGCTAAAGCGATTAATACTGAAACAACAGCACTCCAAACAGTTACCCATCTTCCTGTTTTTATAATTTCTTTGTTTGTCGCTGCCGGTTTATATTTTTTCACATAAATATCCATTGTAAAAACCGTACTCACGGAATTAAGTGAAGAACCAATATTGCTCACCAATGCAGCAATTAATACTACGATAATCAAGCCCTTCATTCCCTGTGGAAAGAGGTTTGTAACCATCACCAGGTAAGCCTGATCGGGATTTTTTAAATGTGGAAATAAAATAAAACACAAGACTCCCGGGATTATAAATAAAGGCACATCCAATATTTTTAACCAGCCGATAAAGTTGGCGCCCAACTGGCCTTGCTCCAGATTTTTTGCGCCCAAAACAGATTGCACCATTGATTGCTCCGTACACCAAAACCAAACACCCATTACAGGATAGCCCAGGATAATGGCTGTCCATGGATAATTTTTGTCATTAGAAGGAAGAAATAAGTTCCAATAATTTGCTGGTACTTTATGATACAATGCACTCAATCCGCCTACTTTTTCAATACCAATAACGGTTAGTGTAAGCGAAACAATTATCAACAATATCATCTGAAAAACATTGGTAATAGCAATAGCACGCAACCCACCAGACGCCGCAAAAAAAGTAGCGACCACTACCATTGCAATTACCGATTGCCACATAGGAATGTTTAATAATTGCTGTACCAAAATACCTCCGGCAAACAATCCCAAGGACAACCAGGAAATTAATATGGTAATCAGTGTGTACCAGGCCAAAACATTCCGCGTTTTATCGCCAAAGCGTTTACCCATAAATTCAGGCAAAGTCCAAACTTTTGCACCTAAATATTTCGGCGCAAAAACAACTGCTAATAATAAAATAAATACAAAAGCGTACCAGGCAAAATTACCCGCAACAATACCGGTCGTATATCCAATACTTGCGGAGGCGATCAACATAGATGGACCTACGTTTGTCCCCCACATATTTAATCCAATGCTGTACCACTTTAAAGAATGTTGCGCTAAAAATAAATTCTCATCCGGCTTTCTTTTTTTGACAAAACTTACCCAATAACCCAAACCAAACAATAGCAAAAGGTAAACACCCACGACTACAAAATCTACCGGTCTTAAAGAGTTGTAAATAGAGTTCATAACTTAAGGTGTTGTTGATAATTTTTCAAGTCCGTAATGATTTAAAATATCTTCCAATTTTACAGGATTACCAGTTTGTAACGACTCATCCATAGCCTGCAACAACCCAAATGTGATAACGCCTTCTTTCATATCAGGATAAGCCGTGAAATTTTGTTCGATGGAATCGGCGAAATATTCAAGATAGTTCTGATACTCGCCCGCGTGATGGCTTTGACCTTCAAAACGGAAATAATAATTAAGTGTATCATCGCCCCAGGTAATCATCTTTTCTTCACCCGTTTTATCAGTAATAGAATACCTCAATTCATGATAATCTGCCTGGCTGGCGCCTTCAGTACCACGAAGAATGCATGTCATTCCGCTGTCTCTTTTTGCAGGTGGTGTAGGCCCGGTATAACTGCCGCTCACACTGGCTATACGGCCATCCGCTGCTTTAAAAATAAAATGCATCGTATCTTCATTTTTTAAACCGGCAGCTTTACCATTAGCACTTATCATTCCATAACCCATCACTTCTTCAATGTTAGGCAGATACCATCTTATAAAATCAACAGGGTGACTCAATCCCCCATACAACCATTTAAAAGATTTTTCCAATGCCCATTTCTTTTCCAGGAACCAGCGATGATCCGCATTATAGTTACTTTCTATCGTAATTAACTTTCCTATTTCACCTGCTTCAAAATCCTTTCGCTGTCTTTTTGCCGGCTCAAAAAAACGCGAGCTTTGTCCCACAAATACTTTTTTGCCAGTTTGCTTTTGTAGTTGTAATAATTCTTTTGCATCATTTAAATCATCAATAAATGGTTTGGTACACACGACATGTTTGCTGTGCAATAAAGCCTGTTTCACGTGTGCTGCATGTAAATGATCGGGTGTGTAAATAGCAATGATATCAATGGTTGCATCATCCAGCATCTCGTTATACTTCGTTGTATAATTTTCAAAATCAAATTCTTTACACCGTTGTTTACACAGTTCTTCATTTGCATCGCAAATAGTTCTGAGATGCAGTTTTTTACTTTGCAAAGCGGCAGACATCGTGCTGCGGCCTTCACCTAAACCTAAAATGCCTATGTTTAACATAAATCAATTATTAATGATGAATATTATTAATTGTATATACTCTGAAAAATGTGCAATTCAATATTAATGCACGTCTCCTTTACTAATTTTTATTCTCCTATTGTTTTTAACCAACCTTTATATGACTGGCTTTGCAATGACAGATCCGATGAAGGATTGAATTGTCTTTTGCCGGCATTTAATGTGCGTAAAAACTCAATACCATTATATACTTTTGATTGAATACCTGCCATGTAAGCCGCTCCCAGTGCGGAAACATCAGGCATGGAACTGCGGCAAACCGTTCTATTTAATATATCCGAAAGAAACTGCATTACAAACTTATTGGAAGTAAGCCCGCCATTCGTCATCAGTTCATTCAACGCAATGGATGTATCTTTTTCCATCGCCGTAATCACATCTTTTATTTGAAAAGGAATAGATTCCAGGGCAGCCCTTGCAATATGATTTTTCGTGGTGCCAAAGGTCATTCCTGTTATAGATGCTTTTCTTTCCATTTGCCAATGCGGTGAACCAAGGCCGCTAAAAGCCGGAATTAAATACACGCCGCCGTTATCATCTACTGCAAGCGCCATTGCTTCTGTTTCACTGCTTTCTTTAAATAATTGCAATTCTTTTTTAAGCCATTCAACTGTAGCACCGCAACTTACGATGACCCCCTCCAAAGCATAGTTTATTGTATCTTCTGTGCTCCAGTTAATAGTGGTAACCATTCCATTTTTGGAAGCAACAGGTTTGCCGCCAATATTCATTAAAATGCTACAACCTGTTCCCAGCGTTGCTTTTGCGGTACCAGCATCAAAACAGCCTTCTCCAAAAGAAGCGGCATGTGAATCACCCATCATCGCTGTTATGGCAAGAGGTTTTGTAAATAAACCTTCAAACATTGTTTCACCAAAATGCGCTGAAGAAGATTTTATTTTCGGCAAATTGATTCCGGTTAAACCAAATTCCCTGATCAATTCTTCATCCCATTGCAATGAATGAATATTGAAAAGTAAAGTCCTCGAAGCATTGGTATGGTCTGTTAAGTAGGAAACACTTTTAGTTAATTTATATAAAAGCCAGGTGTCTATCGTGCCAAAATATGCTTCACCATTCTGTATCGCATTTTTTATTGTATCATTATTTTGAAATAACCATATCAATTTAGTCGCTGAAAAATAAGGATCAATAATTAACCCCGTTTTTTGTTGTATGGTTGATGACAAACCTTTTTGTTTTAATGACTCACAAACCTGCACGGAGCGCTTGCATTGCCAAACTACTGCAGGATATAAGGGTTCTCCGTTTTTATCCCAGACAACAAAAGTTTCTCTTTGGTTTGAAATGCCTGCCGACACAATACTTTCGGGCGAATGGCCTTTACCTGTAAAATCGTCCAGGCATTTTTTTACAGCGCTTAAAGCGTTCCGATAAATTTCTTCCGGTCGTTGCTCTACAAAGCCGTTATCAAAATATGACGTGTGCAAAAGTTCAACACCTTTGGCTACAGCCAGCCCCCGTTCATCAAATATTAATGCTTTGGTAGAGCTGGTACCCTGGTCAATCGCCAATATGTATTTAGTGTTGCTCACTTTATTTATTCTTTTTTATCGCCAAGTTTATCAACAATAACGGCTAATAAAATAACTGCGCCCTTTACTACCTGTTGCCAAAAAGGCGATACATTAAGTAATACAAGCCCGTTGTTTAATACACCGATAATAACTGCGCCTATCACAGTTCCCCAGATGGTGCCTCGCCCGCCGCTTAAAGATGTGCCGCCAATTACAACCGCAGCAATAGCATCCAATTCATAACTGATGCCGGCATTCGGCTGCGCAGAATCTAAACGCGAAGTAACGATGATGCCGCCAATTGCAGCAAAAGCGCCCGCCAATGCATATACCGTCATTTTTACTTTTGAAATATTAATGCCGGAAAATTTTGCAGCGGTTTCGTTTCCGCCAATTGCATATATATACCGTCCAAGCTTCGTTTTTTGTGTTAGGAAAGCTGCTGATAAAACAACAATAGCAGCAATCCACACCGGAATAGGTAAACCTAAAAAAGAGCCGGTACCGATATAAGCAAACTTTGGTCCGAGGTTGCTGATGGGGCGGCCTTGTGTATATAACATTGTGAAACCACGTGCGATGGTAAGCATAGCAAGCGTGGCAACAAAAGGAGGTACTTTAAATTTTGTAATTACAAACCCATTGAACAAACCAAGTATATAACCTATAATAATACCGGCTACAACCACACCCAACACCGTAAAACCAATGTAAGTATTTGAAGACTGCAAGGCAATGCCATTTTTAAGCAGCCCTGCTGCCACAGCGCCACACAGGGCAAGGATAGAGCCTACCGACAGATCTATGCCGGCAGTAAGCACTACCAGCGTCATGCCTGTAGCGATACAAATATTTACTGCCGTCTGCCTTAAAACATTCAGGCCGTTTTCGGTTGTAAAAAATTTATCAGTAAGGAAACTTAGTACAGCACACAGCAGCAATAAAGCAATCACTGATTGAAACCTTTTTATATAATTTGTATATTTCGTTGTCGCCATATTCACAAATTAATTTTGATGGATTGCATGTTTCAACATATTTGATTCTGTAGCATTTGCAATGGGCATATCCGCCGTAAGCTTCCCTTCACACATGATCAACACACGGTTTGCCACAGCCAATATTTCAGGTATTTCTGAAGAGACAACGATGATTCCCACACCTTCTGATGCCAGGCCTTTTATTAATTTATATATTTCTGATTTTGCTCCCACGTCAATACCTCTTGTGGGTTCATCAAGCAGCAATACTTTAGGATTTTTTGCGAGCCATTTTGCCAAAACAATTTTTTGCTGATTACCGCCGCTAAGGTTTCTAACCAAAGTTTCTCCGGACGATGTTTTGATAGATAATTGCTTAATATAGTTTTTGGACATAGCAATTTCTTTCTTCCTGTTAATCATTAAGCCCCTTTGTTGCAATTGATCTAAAACTGTTATGCTGATGTTGGTTCTCACGTTTAAATCAAGGCAAAGCCCCTGCAACTTCCTGTCTTCCGGAATAAGCATAATTCCTGCTTTAATTGCGTCCGCAGGCGATTTGAATTTTTTATTTTTTCCTTCAATATTTAAAACACCGGAACTTAATTTCGGATGCAAACCAAAGATCGTCTCCATCAATTCCGTGCGGCCTGCGCCCATCAGGCCATACAATCCCAAAACTTCTCCTTTGTGCAAAGTGAAATTTGCATTATTCACAATTTGGTTTTCGCGGTTTTCCTGATTTAAAAGAGAAATATTTTTTAGCAGCAACAACGGATCGTCTGTAAAATGACTGGTGATATTTTTTTCAATAATAATTTTTCGCCCGGCCATTTTTTCTACCAGTTCATCGTGTGTAATATCTTTTATTTCTCCTGCACCAACCGTAGCTCCGTCTCTTAAAACCGTGTACCGGTCAGCTATTTGAAACAGCTCTTTTAACTTATGAGAAATATAAGCAATGGTTTTTTCCTGGGCTTTTAATTCGTTTATAATAATAAAAAGGTTGTTTACTTCAGTATCTGTAATAGCCGAAGTAGGTTCGTCCATTATAATCACTTCTGCATTTGTGTGAAGCGCTTTGGCAATTTCTATTAACTGCTGCTGCCCAACTTTCAGTTTGTAAATTTCCGTTTCGGGATTAATGCTGAGCTTAACGCGTTGCAATAAAAGTTTTGCCGCTTCACGCATTTTCTTTTTATCAAGTGTGCCAAAAGCATTTGTAATTTCTCTTCCCAGGAAAATATTTGCTGTAATGCTTAAATGCGGCACGAGGTTTAGCTCCTGGTGAATAATGGCAATGCCTGCATCTTCGGCATCTTTTGTTGATTTGAATTCAACTTTTTTATCCTTAAAAATAATATCGCCATCATATTGTGTATGCACGCCGGAAAGCACTTTCATTAAAGTAGATTTTCCTGCACCGTTTTCACCAATTACCGCCGTCACCTTGCCGGGATATAATTCCAGGTTGATATTGTTCAACGCCGTAACGCCGGGAAATTTTTTCGTTATGTTTTTTGCTATCAGCATTATGGCAACATTTTTATTCTTACAGGAACAATTTCCAAATCATCAAAGTGAACATGCTCTTTATTTAACTGGATGGCGCCGGTGAATTCAATTTTCATTCCTTGCTTTAAGTTTGGCTTAAAAGACGAAACCACTTTTTTACGAATGATTTCATTTAATTCTTCCGAAATATTGTTCAAATCTGATGTGTTGGGAAACTCTTTCAAATTAACAAGCCCAGATGCATCTCTTAATGTGTTACCATACACAAATTCGGTAACAATGGCTGCTTTAAATGGTTGTTCCGATTGCACTATTACACTCACATCATCTTCATTAACCGAATCTATAGTTGCTTCTCCTTTTACCAATGCATAACGATAGTTTCCAATAGCCAGGGCATTTGTGTATTTGCTGAAAGCTTCATCAGCATTAGTTTCTATTGATTTTCTTAAAGAGTTTATATCAATAGCGCTGTCTAATTTTGCAGGCAATTTTTCGTTCCACAATTCTTGTACAAATGCTTTTGCATCAAATTTCCCAGGCATTGCTTTTTGTACATCGCTCAGTTTTTTTATATAAACAGAATTATAGCCTACTAATATCACTCCAACTGCTATCAATCCATATTTAAAAAATTTATTCATGAAGAAGCATTTTATTTTTTGCCGTAGGCGATATAATCATCTACATTATTTTTTGTAACCAGTTCTACTGCCACAGGAACTTTTTGAGGAAAATCTCTTTTGCCTTTTATATATTCATCTGCAAAAGTTGCAGCAGTTTCTGCCATTACTTTTGGGAACTGCATACCCGTTGCAGATACCTTCCCGGCTTTAATAGCATCTATTACATCGTCAGCACCATCAAAGCCAAAGACCTTTACCTTACCTGCTTTATCCGCTGAAACCAGCGCCTGGTACGCGCCCATAGCCATTGCATCGTTGCCACAAAAAACACCATCAATATCGGGATGCGCCTGCAAGATGGATTCCATTGCGTCCAAAGCTTTGTTGCGGTCAAAATCGGCGCTTTGCTGCGCCACCATTTTTAAACCGGGATAGTTGTCTGCCACACTGTGAAAACCTTTTGATCTTGCCCATGTATTGTTATCGCCAACTAAGCCGAGCAACTCAACGTAGTTGCCTTTCTTTTTCAATTGCTGCACAAAATATTTTCCGATTGAAACCGCACCGGAATAACTATCGGATAGAATCTGCGAAGTAGCAGCGTCTAAAGAATTTATTTCCCTGTCCATGCAAAACACAGGAATACCGGCAACTTTAGCTTTTTGTACATTCACAATAGAACCATCTGCATCGGTAGGATTAAACAAAATGGCGCTAAATCCTTCTACAATAATATTGTCGAAGTGATCGCTTTCCAAAGCCGAGTTATTTTGAGAATCGAACAGCTTTGTTTCATAACCTAACGCCTTGGCTTTATCAGCAGCTTTTTGCCCGAGAAAAACAAACCATGGATTATTTAACGTAGAAATTACAATAGCAATTTTGTTTTGCTTTTTAACCTGTGTTTTATTACTGCATTGCGCAAAAAGTAAACCGGCTATAAAAACAAAAATTATTTGTCGGGTAATTCTTAACATGGTTAATTAATTTTTGTTATTCTTAAAGCGATGTATGGTCTTAAAGGCAGCCGTATTTTCTTTCTGTCTTTATCATAAAAACGATAGTCGTCTTCCTTGCCTAATTCAAAAACATCCTGCACAGGAGTAATCGTCATATCCCATGTATCAATAATTTCCACTTTATATTTATTGCCAGCTAACGGCCTGGCATAAACGCCGTTTTTTGCAGGTATATTAAAAATCCAATTTTCATTCATTTCCTTTCCGAAATAAATAATATAATTTCCATTACCGGCTGATGTCGTTTTCATATCGCGGCTAATATCTGCCGGTTCCAACGGCTTCGCATTTTCTTCCAAAATCGTTCTGAGAAAGGCTGCGCGTTTCCAGCTTGTTCCTTTAAACACTCCGCCCTTAGCCCAAAAAATAGTATCGCTTGCACCATGAAACATGAATGCTTCGCCATGCGTAACATAGGTGCCACCAATCGCGCCCATCCACATCAGGTAAGTCATTTTCTCACCACTGTAACGCCCCCAACGCATCGGCAAATTTCCCTCGTATCCAACTTCATCGTAAATAACCGGCTTCTGGTAAGCGTTTCGAAGAATACTTGCTGCACCCCAATGCATAACCGGGGCTTCATCCTGGATGCTTGCATGAGTAAAATAAGGTAACCAATATTCAATGTATTTTGCAGTGCTGCCATGTATGGAACATAAATGATGATAAGGATCGTTGTCGTGCACATATTTGGAAAGTTCAATCCAATCATCATAGGTTTTGGGTTGAACCAAATCCCATTCATTCGCCATTGACCACCATATATTGTGAAACGAACCTAACCGGGCAATTACATATTTCAGATAACGCTTGTTAACTTCCATGGGGAGGGCATCAAATCCCCAGCGCCCTTTATCATAAGGATGAAAAAGTATAAGGTCTGCTTCAATGCCGATATCATTTAATGCATCTATTTGTTTTTCCAACGTTTGAAAAAACTCAGGATTGAAAGTGGAGAGGTCCCATTTTTTTCTTTCTTTTCCATCGTCAGTTTTTTCTGTACCAATAGCATTGAAAGGATAAATTTCAGGCTCTTCTTTTACCAGGTCATAATTTTTGGGGAACACACACATGCGTAATTTATTAAAGCCTGATGCCTTTAAACTTTTCAGTGTTATTTGCTGCAATTCTTTTCCCATGTGGTTCCAGGCGTAGGAAGTAGTGCCGACAGGATAATATTGTTTGCCGTCAGCATATTTAAAATAAAAGGTATTGCTTACCCGGACTATTCCGTGATTATTGCCAGAAGCGTTTACACATTCAAAGCTTCCTTTTTTATTGTCAATTGCCTTTTTATTACTATGAATTGTATAATGCCATGTACCGGTTTTTAACGGCATAAAGCGCACTTTGAAAATATTATTACCATCGTAAAAACCGCTGACAGTAACAGTTGTATCATCGTGAACAAAGGTTGCCGTAATATCGACATCGGTAAAAGCATCACCTTTATAGCTATATTCCAAAGCCGTTTCAAATCTACCCCATTGCTCAATCTTTTGTTGGGAAAAACAAAACAACGGCAACAAGAGAACCGCAGCTATGAAAAATATTTTAGAAAAAGAATTCATGTTTTTATAATTAAACAAATTTTTTATAGAGACACGGATTTTAGTTGGTGAGCAACTTTTTCACTTCATCAGCAATACCTTTTTTACTAATTCCATAATGATTGAAAATATCTTCCTGCGAACCGGTAACTGTATATTCATCCGGAATACCGATTATTTTAAAAGGCTTATAAATATTGTTCTGCAGCAGATAAGAAGCACACGCCTCTCCCAGGCCGCCATATACACTGTGTTCCTCAACTGTTATTACCGCTTTGCATTTTGCAGCCACAGCAGCAAGCAGCCCGTTATCCAAAGGTTTAATAGTATGCATACTGATTACCGTTGCAGATATATCGCTTTCCCTCAAGAGTTTCGCAGCTTCCAATGCGGGATACACCGTTTCTCCGCAAGCAATAATTGCTACATCATTCCCTTCGGTGATTATACGGCCTTTGCCGAATTCAAAATTTTCGTTAGTCGTTTCTTTTAAAGGTGGCATTGGTTTTTTGCCAAACCTCAGGTAAACAGGCGTGTCAATTTTAGCGGCTAATTCAACGGCTTGTTCTGTTTCATAATTATCCGCCGGCGCCACGATGATGATATTATTTATTGTTCTCAAAACCGCATAGTCATGCAAGCTGTGGTGTGTAGTGCCCAGCGCACCATAACTTACGCCTGCACTTATGCCAATTACATTTACCGCATTATTGCTGTACGCCACATCGTTTTTAATTTGCTCCAATGCCCTTGCCGTTAGAAAACAGGCAGGCGATGTAGCAAAAACTTTTTTACCGCAGGATGCAAGGCCTGCTGCCACGCCTACAAGATTTTGCTCTGCAATACCAACTTCTATAATTTGATTTGGAAATCTTTTACCGAAAGGCCCCAATTTGCCAGAGCCACGGCTGTCGCTGGTTACAGCAATAATATCCCTGTCGGTTTCTGCAAGGCGCTGCAATGTTTCGGAATAAATTTCCAAATTTGCTTTGTACGGTAATGTATTTATTTGTTCTGCCATAAGTCCTTCTATATCCTTAAAAAAGATTTTTAGTTTTTCAATATTTAAAGTGCCAATAATGATTCATCTAATTCTTTCATCGCCTGGTTGTACTCTGCCGCAGATGGCACGCCATGATGCCATTTAAGGCTGTTCTCCATATAGCTCACGCCTTTGCCCTTGGTTGTATGTGCAATCACTGCATTAGGCTTTCCTTTTTCAAAAGGCATTGACTGGAATACTTTTTTTAAAGCATCCACATCATTACCATCTACTTCTTTCACCGCCCAGCCAAAGCTTTTCCATTTTTCGTCCAGGGGGTCAGTGTTACATACTTCCGCGGTGGGCGCGGTGATCTGTAGACTGTTTTTATCAACGATAGCGCATAGATTATCGAGCTTGTATTGTGCGGCGCTTAATGCAGCTTCCCAGTTACTTCCTTCCGGCATTTCACCATCGCCAAGCAGCGTATAAACTTTAAAAAGTTTATTATCCAGTTTTGCTGCAATTGCCGTTCCCACTGCAAGAGGAAGGCCGTGGCCTAAAGCGCCTGTATTTTGTTCTACACCATTTACTTTGCGTGTAGGATGGCCAATGTAATGCGATTTATACTGGCATAAAGTGTTCAAATCTTCTTCGGGAAAAAACCCCTGGTCAGCCAAAACAACAAATAATGCTTCCACGCAATGGCCTTTGCTTTGTATATACCTGTCCCTATCGGGTGATGAAAAATTCTGCGGTGATACGTTCATTATTTCATTGTACAATACATTTAAAATATCCGTGCAGGAAAGGCTTCCACCTGTGTGGCCTGCTTTTGCTTTTAAAATATATTTGAGTATTTTTTTTCGATACTCAATAGATTTTTGTTTAAGTTCTTTGTTTGTCATTTTTAATTGTTCTATTCTAATTCAATCATTTTATAAAGCGATATAAAAGCATTTTTTTAATGCACATAAGTTTCCCAGCCTAAATAATTTTCCATTGCCTCTTTTAAAATCCCTGCTGTTTTACTGGCGTTCATTACCACGTGATGTTCAAAACCATTGCGGCAAACGTATTTCATTAAACCCTGCAAATCGTTGATCTGTGCAACAGCACGGTTGCCAAATGTTTTGAGTTCATCATTGGTCAGCTCCCCTTCACCAACATAAGCCTTAATAATTCCGTTGCAATCATCTGTACTTATACGCCCGTAAGTAAGCGGCATAGCGGGGGTGCGGCCATCCAAAGCGCCGTAAGTATTTTCTGTGCCAACGGTAGTACCAATTATTGGCGCTGTACTGATAGAAATATCCGGCAAAAAAGATTTGGCCCAATTGCCGCAATGAAACAAAACACATTTGGTATCATCATCCGCATAGTTATTGTTCCAATCTACTAATGCGCTGGGAGAACCGCTTGCCAGTTGCATCGCATACATGGTTAAAGTGCCCGTTACATCTACCTCGCAGGCGCTCGGCAGCATATTCTCACTCATCATACTCATGTTTGTACATACATTACATCCATAGTTTTGTTGCAGGGATGTCCAGCATTGTATAGCGGTGCAATCTAAAGAATTGGCCTTCATAAACTCTTCCAACACCACATCAAGTTTTGCAATTTGAACCAGCTTATCATTGGGTGTTTTACCTGTTGGCGTGTATGCATGTATTTTTTCAAGCTTATCTTTTACTGATTGGTCGTTGCCGGTAAGTTTATTCGCATTCCCTAAAATCTCGGAAAGATCAACTGTAGTTACAGAGATACCATTACGTTGCAATAATTTTTCGCTGTAGCGAACCGTATTGAATGCTGTCGGCCTTGCACCTACTGCCCCGATCCTTACTTTTCGCAAACCGTTTGCCACTTTGCAAACTGCAATGAAATCAAATAAATCTTTTTTGAAAATTTCATCATTTAAAGCTGTTACATGCTTGGTGGTAAGTGAATATTTAATGCCAAATTGGTGTAGATTATTGCATACGGAAATCTTACCACACCATGCGTCCCTCCTGTTCACCACATCCAGTTTATTCAGGTCATCGGGGTACGCTTGTATAAGCACGGGAACATTGAGGCCTGCAAGTTTGAGTGTTTCAGCTACCCCTTTCTCATCACCGAAATTTGGCAGCACTACCAGGATGCCTTCAATTTCATTTGCGTGGTTACGAAATAATGCTGCGCATTTTTGCGCTTCGGCAAATGTTTCCACGCCACCCAGTTTTGAATCTGCGTCACTAAGCATTACCGGCTTTATCTGTAATTGATCTAAAAACCCAATAAGTTCTTTTCTGGCTTCAGCAACTAACCTGTCCGGGAAAAAATCCCTGTTGCCGATGATAATGCCAAGTGTTGATTTGAATGAAGTTGCCATGTGTTATAATTAAAATTTAAAAGAATTTATATTGATGCGTGTTTTGTTTTATTTTATGTAAAAGTTATGTACAAACGTTTTTAATTATTTCATTTATTAATTGAAAACTGGTGCTTTAAACATTCGATTTTTTATTTCATCATTATCTTTTAATAAAAAAAATCGTCATTCATATCTGTGTCTTTTTTATCTTTTTTAAAAATCAAAAACCGGTTTCAACACCACCCATGTTTCGCCTGGTTTTGCCCCTTCAATTCCTTCCTGGTATTTTTTCATGATTGAATTCCATTGATCCACACGTGGATTATTTTCAGACGTTTTTGGATTTAATTCATCCAAAGTTTTTCCTTTCTGCAGGCTGATAACCAACATCAATTGCCTGCCGTTTTTTAAAACAATCACCTGCTGAAAATCGGCATTACAGAATCCTTTAGCCACTTCCGGCCACTTTTCAAATTGGGTAGCATGATAATTTAAATAGTCGTGTTGCATGGAAGTATCTTTTACCAAATTCGCAGTCATTAAAATATTAGTCCATTGGCGGCTATTTTTTGCGTTGGAACAGTGGCTTTCATTGAATTCGTAAACAAGCTTGCTATAAACTTTTACCTCACAATCCGGATAAGCGTTTGCAATTTCTTTTTGCAAATCTTTGGGCATCTGAAGCGTGTCATAAACAACCAAATGTTTTTTCCATTCAAAAATATCCTGCTCCGGAATTTTATTTTTTGCGCAAATATTTTTCAAAGATGCCGGATTCAACGACGCGTTGGGCTTAGCAATAATCTCTATACATAATTGGTTTCGGCTTCGTATTTTTTTAGCAGAATTAATAGGCCAAGTTTCATCGACTGTTTTTTCTGTCAATAAGTATTGAAAAGGCTTTTGTATTCCTGCTTCTTGTTTAACAACAGTAGAAACCTGTGGACCGTTATTCTCCCAAATATTATCGGGGCCATTTGCATTTTGCAAAAACTTTTGCGCAGGACACCAATTATCCTTTACCGTAAAATAAGAGGAGCCTTCATCCGAATATAAATAAAACCAATGATCGGGATCGTGAGGGTAAGGCGCTTTATAGATACTGTCTACATAATTATTTTCTATCTCAGAATTGGGCTGTGCTGACAAAGTGTAAATAGCCGCAACATCATACAAATGTTTTGCATAGTGAGTTATTTTATTGCTATTAATTTGGTTATCACGCATCGCATTGGCACTTTTTGTCCAACCCCAACCCACACTTATTCCCGAATAAGAAACGTTGCAAACTTCATTGTGCTCAATGTTAATTCCCCTTACGAAACCTGCCCCAATGCCTACACAACCCCAGTCTTCATTGGTTACATCTGAAATCAAATTATCTATGATGTGTTCGTCGGTACAAATTTCTCTTTCATCTTTTGGACTATAAGGCAAATGCGTTTCTTGCGATTCTTTGGAAAAATTGCCAAACAACATCCCGGAACCTCCAATGTCTTTAAAAAGATTTCCTTTGATTTCATCATTATTCGTTCCGATCACATAATCTAGTCCCGTCGAAGCAAGATGTTGAAACTTACATGATTCAAAGTTGATATGATTGGCATAAGCAACTTCTACCGCTGCTTTTGGCCTGCCAACCCAAGCCTGATTTTCCAGTCCTTTCTTTTCAGGTGTTCCTGGTATTTTTAGTTTATAAGCATCTAACAAATACATGCCTGCCTGCAAAGGAACGTGTCCTGATTCAGAAGGTCGCAACCAACCAGCATGCATAAACGAAATCCCTTTAAAGAAAGCATAAGAAACCGGATTGTCAATGGTTCCTTTAATTTCAACCAATGTTTCCAGACTGGGAGCAACTACATCTGCTGTATTTAAATTTTCATTTTGTCGCGGATAGTAATACACTTTCCTGTTTTTTAAATCGAGATACCATTCGCCGGGCTCATCTAAAAACTGAATGGCATTCGTAAGATAAAATGCCGAGTTTCCTGTTTTTTTTGATAACCATGGAGCCGGCCATGGATGCTCTGATTCAATGCTGCTTTCCGGTTGATAAAAAGTCAATCGGGCGCTGTCAGCACTCACCCGGATATTCTTTATTCTTAAAATAGCAATCGCCCACCATTGTTGGATAAACATTTCCATTCCTTCTGTTTCGGAAAGATCAAAACCGGGTTTGGGGATTTCACAAGTTTCGGATTGATGATCCCATGAGAGAATGCGATCCATCTTATCGCCTACAGTGCTTTTTGCACGAATGGCTTTTACATTATTTATCCAAAGCTGACGAAAGTTTAAAACATTTCCTCCAACAATAGGAGCGTCAGCAACCCATACTTTATTTTGAGATGCTTTAGGCAACCCCTTTACTGCTTGCGTCAATTTTTTCCAGCCAGTGATACTTACGCCACCGCTAAAAACCGGCTTTTCATCCTCCGCGTTTTCAATAATTGTCGGGCTGCTTTCTGTACCGGAATCTTCCGGGCGAATGAATAACGATTCATAAAATTGATAGACTCCTTTTTCAACTTTTATGTGAATACCATCTTTAATGGATGAATCGTTCAACCGACGGAGTTCACGAGCCTTGCGCAAAGCCATCGCAACGCTTTCCAATGGCTTTTCTTTTGTGCCATCATTTTTATCCGAACCATTTACAGCGACCCAAAGTTCTGCGGCACTTGCTTTTACAACAATACAAAATGAAAAGAGTAGAAAGATGAAAAAATATTGAGATGGATTCTTCATATTTAAAAATCTCAATTAGCTGTTTGAAAAATGGATTTTACATAAGCCGTATTTGCGCCATAATTTTTTCTGACATTATGTGGATCTTTTGCATCTCTTGACCTTTCAATTATGAGCCACCCGCTCCAGCCCATTTTATCTAAGGTTGCTTTTACCTTGTGCATGTCGATTTTAGGGTCATTCTGCAACCAGACGCCATCGTCATCGGTGCAATGAATTTGTATGATATTGTTTTTTCCCAGGATCTGTAATTCCTTTTCGAGATCACGTCCATTTTTAATTGCGTTGGAAAAATTGAAATAGCTTTTAATTGCCGGTGAACCAACATCCTGTAGCAATTTTAATTCTCCACTTGCATCCAGGGCAGTTTCAATTCCTATAACAACTCCTGCGTCCTCCGCAAGTTTGCCGGCAACTTTTAAACGGCTCACCACCGAGTCTCTTAACTGTGGGCTTTCGACCAAATCGCATTTAACGCCCAAAGGAAGAAAAGCCACTTTTACATTCATCAATTTCATTGTTTTGATACAATCCTTTACAGACTGGATAAATTGAGGTCTTTCACAAAATGATTGTGAGTAATAACCAGTCATGCCGAGAGAAGGTATCTGGAGATCCAACTCTTTTGCTTTATCTAAAAATTGTTCCCTGATGCTGTCGATCAAAAGTTTATTTTCAAAAGTCGGCCGGTTTCCGAGACCACCCATATCTACTTCCAGGCCATCTGCTCCCACATCTTTGGCAACCTGGAAAGCGCCTAATTTCTGGCGTTTCAAAAGCATCAGATCTATCACGCCAACTTCGTATCGCTGCTCGTGGGCTTCAGCCGATTCGTCTTTAAATATTTTTGAAATATTTTCAAAACCTTTCACTGCATTTGATGGCAATCTTTCCCCGTTATCGCCAAATACATACATGGCCGGAGCTTTCTCAATCGTAACATCCGACTCAGTTATATTTCCACCTTTATCTTTAACTGCATTTAGGTTGAGTGCGAAATGTTGCGCTACAAATTCATACATTGCTTTTCGTTTTGAAAAGCCATAATCATGGCCTTCACTTGCCAAATGAACATTCTTAACGTCATCTTTTTTACCAAAAAATCCATACACTCTCTCAACGAAAGGAAACCCCATTTCAGGAACATGTTGCGTCCAATCCTGGCCATCAGAAATGATAAGTTGAGGACGTGGGGCTGCCATTGAAGCAATCTCAACATTGTTGGTGCCACCACCACACAAATGAATCCCCATGCCGCTTTCACAAGGGCAACCGCCGCTATGATAAGAAGACATCATAACAACCGGCACACTTAATTTAATGCGATTGTCTATCGCGGCCATTGCCATCGTGTGGCTGCCGCCGCCCGATGCACCCGTAATTCCAACACGGCTTGTATCAACATCTTTTAATGTCAATAAATAATCCAGGATGCGGGTTGCATTCAGTGCCTGCAAACTTTCTACCAGTGATCTTCGGTGATCTTCGGGCGTTACCTGGAGAAGTGATTCTCCATCCCATCCAAATAGATCGTAGCTAAATGCCATAGCGCCCATTTTTGCAAGCATAGCACAGCGATCTTGACAGTCTGCACGATAGCGGCCTCCGCTAAAGTGTCCGACTGTATTCATGATGACAGGAATTTTACCTTTTATTTTTGCAGGACGATATAATGAACCGGATACATAGACACCCGGCAATGTTTCAATCGCAATGTTTTGAATAGTATAACCATTCATTTTTCTAACGGGTGTCATTATCGGCTTTGAATTTGGTTTCGCCGGAAGTTTATCAAGCATTAATGTTTTTAACAGGCAACTTTTTAACGAATCTCTTCGCTTATCAAAACTTGCCGCATCATGATACAACGTGGATAAATATTGTAGCTGTTCTTTCCCTTCTTCCGGAGTTTTCAGATGATACTGAAAAGCTTTGAGCTTATATTTTTTATCACCCTCCTTTGTAAAAGTTATATCCTGCGAAGCCAACACATTGGATAATGTTTCTTCCAGGTTGGGCCTGAAGCGCCATTTTGCATAAGTTACCCACCTGTCCTTCACTAAATCTACAGGGTATCTTATTTGAACGTCAAATCTTTTTTCGATATCAGATATAACTTTGTTTAGAGGCTCTTTAAACTGATCATCGGAAGTTTGACCAAAAGAAACTTTAGATGATATTATCAAAAGAAAAAAAACAACATGCCATACTTTCATTGTGTAACTTTTATATGCAAAAACATCTCAATTAAAAAGACTTTACAATCGTAAGCAAAAGTTCAATATATATATTCAATAAAGTTACCGGCATCTTTATCCAAAACAAATAGGCTTATTAACTATATTGATGGACTATTTTCCTTTATTGCACCGGGGGAAATATTTTACACAAATTGAAATAACGGCCGTCACCGCGTAAATCTAATCTTCCGAATTTGCCGCCTCTTTTGGCGGGGTGTCCCCCGTTCATCGCAGGCCTTTTAGAGATTACCTTTCCTTTCAGGATTATCAATTCTTTTAAAATCATAGCAGCTAATTTGATCTACCGCAAATTCTTCTGCTTTTTCAGATAATATAAAAAGATCGACACTAACGGCATCTGCTTAAAACGCGGACTGTACTATTATTCGTAATTAATCACTAATAGCCATTAGTTCCAAATTCACCTGCGTTGTTGATTTGATTCAAAAAGCTGAACGGAATAGGACGGTTATAATTTTTAGGTGAAAAATTTGCAAAAGCCGTTCCATTATATGCTTGTAATCGGGTTTCAAATGCTTTATTTCTTTTTAATAGAGCCCAACGATTATATTCCCCACATAGTTCACGTGCATATTCATCAAATACATCATTCATCGTGGCTGTCGCTAACTCCATCCCGGTGCCCGGGTTGAAGTCTGCTATATTACGACAAGCACGTTTGCGCAATACATTCAGGTATTGCGCAGCAGCTGCTCCATCACCGGTTGTATGAAGCGTGGCTTCAGCAGCAATTAAATAAACTTCTGCCATACGCATGATTATAATATTACCCAGCTTCTGCTGAAAATTGCCACCCAGCCATCCGCCATCAAAGTTGTCATTAAACTTCATCATAGCAGGGAACAAATTGGCAAGGCCAGGCGCAGTTAAACCGTTTGTTGTTGTAACGGCTTTGTAGGTACTGCCTGTCGGATCAGACGGGTCGAACAGATCATCAATATTCACAGTAACATATCTGCGTGCTTTTTTTTCTTCTGCGCTAAGAGGATCTTTGCTTAGGTATGCGAAAAACCTGTCTTCATCTGCATCTAATGGATAAGGATGCACATTGCCATTTGGGACATCTGTCAAATTTGAAACTGATCCTGAATGGTCTCCCTTTGGCCATACCTTGGGTATATATTGCCAGGTAGCAAACGAGGGAGCAAGTCGTGAGTTTACATCTACATAAGGATATATCTTTTCGCCTACATGCGAAGGATCAATACCATATTTGGTACACATATCAGCGGTCAATGTAACTGTTGCACTACTGTATGATACATTCGCCGGCGAAGGAACTCCGCTTCCAAGATTTGCTTTCGCCTGCTCGCCCGAATAGTTTGTAAATGCAGTAACAAATGTGTTTTCCCATCGCTTATCATACCTGGCATCAAAGCAATTGATCAGGTATTTGGTAGGTGCTATAAATTGTTGGTTTAAACGACCATAATACGCGTTAGAAGTATTTTTGTTTACTCCTCTCGTAAAAATGTCTGAAGTTCCAAATGCATCATCAAGCTTGGGATAATAGTGAAGATAAAGGTTGGGTTTCGTGTTGCCGGTAAAGACATTGTACGATAAATCGTATGGATTAAGTCCATACGCTGTAAACAAAGCCTCAGTATTATTTCTATTGTTAGCAGAAGCAAACACGTCGGCGAAATCATTATACATAGCAGCGCCGTAGCCGCCCATATTATTAATTAAACTGTCGGCCACTTCTTTCGCTCTAACCCAATACGATTTTCCTCCTTCACTCAATCCTTCTCCCCCTCCCTGGGCATATACACGGGCAAGAAGGCCAAATGCAGCCTTTTTAGTTACCCGTTGAGGATTGTTGTCATAAGGGGTTAACGGTAAATTGTTAAAGGCAGACCTTAAGTCTGAAATGATTTGAGCATAGATTTTAGGAATACTATCGCGTGTAGGGCTTAAGTTTTTCACGGGGTCGTCAGTTAAGATCAACGGAACGCTGCCAAATTGAGTAACTAATACGGAATAATAATAGGCTCTCAGGAACTGGGCTTCCGCTACCAGTACCTTAATATCATCGGGATTACCATCAGTTAATTTGGTCGAAAATTGAATGGTTTTATTACAGTCCTTTATCGGGCCCCATGCAAAATCCCACACGTTTCTCACAATGCCGGAACTGGTTGTAAATTCTTCGTATGCCATTACATCCTTGTATTGGTTGTGATTATTGAAAGGAAATGTCCACAAATCGGTTCCCAGTTCTGAAACAAGCCCATAAGGCATGCCGATCAGAGACCCCCAAAGTCCCGTATAACAATTAGATTGATAGGCTTTCCAGCCGTCAAAATTGGTCAATACATTATCCTCCGATAAAGAAGTAGGGTTGTATTCGTTCAACTTACCGCAGGATGATACGCATAAGGCAATAAACAAACTTACTGCGCTTGCATAAAAAAGATTTTTTATGATATTCGTTCTCATTTGTAATGTTGTTTTAAATGAATTAATTAAAATGTGAGATTCAAACCTGCCACGATCTGTTTGGTTAATGGATAGCTCAGATCACCATTCATTTCTGGATCATACTGTTTTAACAGATGGCTTTTTGTAATGATCAATGGGTTTGTAATAGTACCGTAAATACGTAATCTTTGAATGTATGCCTTTCGTTTTGCGCTTGCGGGCAGGGTGTAACCCAGCGTGAGGTTTCCGATTTTAAAGTAAGATCCATCTACATAAGAGAGGCCGGAAAAGCCCGTCATAGTGGAACTTGTAGATAAGTAATTCATTGCCGGGAAATCGTTTGAAGGGTTTGTCGGTGTCCAGTAATTAAAATATGCAGGAATGTTTCTTGAGGGGCTTGCATTGGTTGCAAATCCATTCGGCTGGTACCATCCCAGCATATCGTAGTTGATCATTTGTCCCCACCTGAAATAGGCATATATGGTCAAATCAAAACTCTTGTATTTGAACCCATTTTGGATTCCGAGTGTCCAATCCGGAGAATTATGGCCTAAAATCTGATAATCGTTTGCGCTATAGTTATATTTTGAACTTTCATCAGTAAGGCTGGGGTCAAATTTTTGCGCATCATCAAGATTGGTATAATAATACGCTTTCGTACCGTCTGCAGCCGTTTTTTCATATACACCTGTTGTCAGGCGCGTCATTCCCGGAACATCCACTTTCAAATCGCCCGGGTGTTTTCCAAATACTGCGGCATCGGCTTCTTCGCCAATTTGCCAAATCCCGTCCAGTTTATAATTCCTGAAAGAATTTACAGGTTGACCGATGGTAAGAGAGTAATCTCCATTGGTGATATTATTTGCTGTAGCCCCAGTCAGTTTCAGGATTTTCTCTTTGTTGAGGGAAAAAGCAGCCGATGTCTTCCATTCAAAGTTTTTGGCCACTATATTGCGTGTGTTCAGTGAAAGTTCAAAACCTTTGTTCATAGTTTGGGCCACATTGATGTTTGTTTCATATTGAGCGCCTGGGGTGTATGTTCCATAAATGATTGGAGATATAACGCTATAAATAACGCCATCTGTATGGGTAATGTAATAATCCAATGAAAAATCAATCCTGTTTTTGAGAAGGGTGGCATCCAGGCCAATATTCGTATTGTGTGATTTTTCCCAACCCAAATCCGGGTTCGTAATAAACTGCGAATTGCGATAAATAGGTGCTGTTACACCGCCTAACGACATATTGGAACTCTCCACGGTAGAGACAGAACTATAGGGATCAATTTTAGCTGATCCGGTAATACCCCAACCCACACGAAGTTTGAGATCATCTAACCAGTCTTTGGTGCCGTCCATAAACTTTTCTTCAGAAATTCTCCAGCCCGCTGAGGCTGCGGGGAAATTATCCCAACGATTTGTGGGATATAAAACTGAAGCCCCATCGTGGCGCAAAGAAGCAGAAAAAAGATATTTACCAAGATAAGAGTAATTGATACGTCCGATCACTCCAAAAGTCTTTGACATAGTATAAGATGAGAGGGCTGTGGTATTTTGATCACCGGTAAAATGATACCACTTGAAATTATTGGAGGTGATGTTAGTTTGATCCATTTCGGTATTTGTATTCTGATTGTAATACCAGGAACTAACACCGGTAAATGTAAAATCATGAACGTCCGCTAATTTAAAATGATATGTCAATATGTTTTCCCATTGATATCCCTGATAACGGTTTTGTGTAATCTGCGCCTTTGCAATGCCGGCGTTTGCGTATGTATAATTTACAGATCCTATTCCATCAAACCGGTAATTATTTGAATAATTAAGATGGATGCCCGCACGTGACAAAATGCTCAGCCCTTTTATTGGTTGAATTTCCACATACGGATTTAAAAAAAACGCAAGATTGTTATCTACATTTCCGTAAACTCCGGGCTGAGTGTTGAGAAGAAGGTTATAAGTATTGTTCCCAAGATCTGTATTGAGCGATCCATCGGAATTGTAAGGTTTTACAAGAGGATCGGAAACCAGGGCGTTTTCCAACTTGTCCTGGGCTTTGTCCCTGTCAACGTATGATGCCTGCAGATTACTTCCTATCGTAACCCATTTTTTTACCTTATGGTCTATTCGCATGCTTGTTGTAAAGAGTTTATAGTCATCTCCCACGTACTGGCCTTTTTCGTTCGTGTAGTTGAAAGATATATATCCTTTAGTCTTATCATTGCCGCCTGAAACACCCAGGCTATAGTTTTGCGTAGCAGCATTTTTTCTCAAAAATTCATCCGCCCAATTCGTAAATTCGCCTTCCTGTAATGATGCATACCTTTCGGCGTTAAAGATTTTTTCATCATCTGCGGGCGATTGCCAAAGCGCTCCGGTTGTTGTCCATTTATTGGCAGTAGCATCCCACACATATTTGTAAGCATCCCGTGTAGTTTGTAAATAACCATCTCCGCTAAGCATTTTTGGAGTAACTGACCAACCGTTATAACCATAATAAGCATTGAAATCAACAGCTAATTTTCCCGCTTTCCCGCTTTTTGTTGTAATAATAATCACCCCATTCGATCCTGCCGAACCATAAACGGCAGTAGAAGAAGCGTCTTTCAATACCTCAATGGATTCGATATCGTAAGGATTTAAAGTTGCATAATCTCCCGGAAGCCCATTAATTATAAATAACGGAGTGCCGCTGGCCGTAAAGGATCTTGTACCACGCATTTGAATATTAAGATCCGCGCCCGGCTGTCCGGATGTACGAGTGATGTCCAAACCTGCCACTCTTCCCTGCAACGATTGCATAGGGTTTGGGCCTGGCCTGGCTGTGATCTCGTCAGGTTTTACCGTCACAATTGCTCCTGTCAGATCCCGCCTTTTAGTGGCGCCATACCCGATCACCACTACTTCATTAAGGTTAGAAGCCACATTAGTTAAAGTAATATTCAGTGAATTTTGTTTTCCTACTTTCACTTCCTGTGTGCCGTAACCTACAAAACTTACAATTAAAGTGGTTTCTTTATCCCCTGTAGTAAGTGTGAAAGAGCCATCGGAATTTACTGGAACATTTTTGGATGTTTCTTTAATAATAATGGTAGCTCCCGGCAAAGGAGCCCCGGTAGCCTGATCCATTATTTTCCCCATCACCGTTCGCTGCTGGGCATGAACGCTTGCCGCGCTTCCTAAAAGTAATGCGGCCAAAATCAGTTTAAAAAGTTGAAAGCTTCTCATAAATGCACATTTTTTTATTAATTAATGAATATGATTAACACCCCGAAATTGGTTTCTTAAAAAAGGAAAGTCTACATGATAAAAACTATAAAATCAATAAAACTGTAAACGTTTACAGTTTTATTCAATAAAATATTCTCCTATTCAAATCCGCAGGATTTTCTCACTATCAATTCCGTTTTAATATTATAGTTCACTGTAACTTTATCAATATCTTCAATTCTTTCGTATAGTAATTTAATAGCGCTTTTTCCAATTTCCTTACCTTGCTGACGAACCGCTGTAAGCGCGGGGTTCAATGAATTGGCCCAGTACATATCGTCAAACCCTACCAGGGCAATATCGGAAGGAATAGAAATTTTCTGTTGGTGAAGTGTTTCCAGGCATCCGAGAGTAAGCAGGTTATTTCCGGTAAAAATAGCAGTAGGCCTTTGTGGTAAAGCCAGTAATTCAGCAGTAATTTCTTTTCCGCTTGCAAAATCCGAATGAATTCCCTTTATTAGTTCAGGAGAGATTTCTATTCCATACTTCTTCATCGCTGTTTTATAACCTTGTATTCTTTCAAGAGTAGTTTGAATGGAAGGGTCGCCCGAAATAAAGGCAATTCGCTTATGGCCTAATTTTATTAAATGCTCCGTGGCACGGTAGGCGCCGGTTTCATTGTCTGATTTTACCGTATCGGCATCCGTCTTTGTCAAGCCCCTGTCTATACAAACTACCGCCCAGCCCTCTTTAATCAGTTCTTCTACATATTTATCATTGGATGATGTAGGCGCAACTATGAAACCATCTACAAATTCTGATTTTAAAAGATCTATATACATTTTTTCCCGCTTTTGATCCTGGCTAAAATTGCCAATGACCACTGCGGAACCATGTTGATAAGCCACGTCTTCAATCCCCCTGATGATATCTACATAAAACGGGTTTTCTATATCGGGGATAAGCAGGCCGATCAACTTCCGGCTTTTGGTAGTGGAACGCAAGCGTTGTGCTACCCTGTTGGGCCGGTAGCCTGTTACCCGAATGGCATTTTGCACAGCAAGCCTTGTATTGGCCTTAACATCGGGGTGGGCATTTATCACCCGCGAAACCGTGGCAATGGAAACACCTGCCTTTTCGGCGACTGTTCTTAGTTTAACGATTTTTTTGGTAGAAGGGACTGACAAAATATTAAATTTCTGGAAACGTTTACAGAACAAATATAATTTTTTTTTTCAATCTGCCAATTTTTTTTCTTTTTTTTGAAGGAATTGGATGGGATGATTCGTGCAAGAACACAATTGAATTTTGCTGATGGATTTCCAGCGCCCGATAACATTACTATCTGCTGGATTAAAGCGTTGATGAATGGGGATAGACTATTGCCGCAGCATCAACCATCCTTTCAAATTATTTTTACAGAAAATTTTTATTTATGCCGGTTAGCTTTCCAGCTACTGTATAATAAATTATCCGGCAGTACTGGTTTTGGGAAAAACAGGCTGGCTGCATAACCGACTACCATCACAATAATATGGCTATAAACCCCAAGCATTAATTTGTTTTGAGAAAAATTAAAGCGGCCCAGGTCAAGTAATAGTTTGGGATTTTTTAATCCTACCGGTGTGGACGTAAGCAAGGCATAGGACGTATATAAAATGCAGGCTATGATGCCGATATTGACTCCCTGCCGATTTGCCCTTGCGCTAAAAAGGCCCAATAAAAATATACCAACAATGCCGCCGGAGAAGATGGCGTAAAGAGTAAACACCACACCCAGTATGCCCTCGTTACCCGTATTTAAATAAATGGCGCCAATGCCAATAGTAATAAGGCCGGATACAACTACCAATGTTTTTCCCGCAAATAAATAATTTTTATCCGGCTTGTTTGGCTTTAACTTCTTATAATAATCTTCTACCCCTACAGCGGCCAAAGAATTGAGGTCGGCGCTCAAGCTGCATATAGCTGCGGAAATTAATGCGGCAATAATAAATCCGATTACACCGGTGGGCAATTGCGTCATAATAAAATAAGGAAACACTCCTTCAGATGTCATTCCTTCGGGTAAGCCTTGCTGTTTGTAAAATACAAATAAGGCGGTTCCTATAAACATGAAAATTGTCCAGATGGGAACAGTTAATAAAATACCGATAAAAGACGCTTTGATAGCAGCTTTATCTGTTTTGGCAGTAAGATATCGTTGCACGACAGTCTGGTCGGTGCCGTATTTTTGTATCGCATAAAAGGCTCCGTTTATAATCATGACAAATAAAGTAAGCTGCGTGAAATTGAAATTGTAAGGGCCAAAACCGGCGCGGTCATTTTCAGTAGCCACTTTTATGGCTTCCGGCACACCACCTTTTATGGAAAACAGTAAAACAGCAAGACAAATAACACCGCTGGCAAATAACATGAAACCCTGGAACACATCGAGCCAGATTACAGCCTGCATGCCACCTTTTAAATTTACAATAACCAATAAGCCACCGATAATGAATAAAATAATATATGGGCTGATGTTGGTCATTTTATTGATGGCTACAGCAATTAAAAATAATACGGTACCCATGCCTGCAAACTGCCTTAATACAAATGAAAATGAACTGTAGTAACGGGCAAAACCTCCGAATCTTTTTTCAAAATATTCATAAGTGCTGAGGCCAATCACTTTTCGATAAAGCGGAACGATAAACCAGATAGTACCCAATAAAACTATAGGAACCATAAAGCCTTGTATCAGCAAAACCCAGTTGCTGACAAAACCCTGGGCAGGATAACCCAGAAATGTTATACTACTAATCAAGGTGGATAACAACGACAAGCCCAAAGCCCATGCAGGAAAATTTCCTTTTGAAAGAAAATAATTTGAAGTAGTGGTTTGGTTATTGGCAAAACGAAAGCCGAGGTATAGCGTGACACCAAGAACTACTAAGATTATTGTATAATCTATGGGATTCAAATGACTCATATCAGACTCTCCCTGCCCCCCCGAAAGATGGGGCTTTAGGCCCTTGGATGTCAGAGCTCTTTTAAATTGTGAACAATCGTTTTATAGCTTCCGGAAGTTGATAACTACCAGGTTTTACCGTTATCAATAAATCATCAGCTTTCATCCGTACTACTCCTCTGCTTAATTCATTTACCGGTTGCAGTGTTTTAATGTTTAATTCTGCTAAAACTGCGGCAGATGTAGAGCCCCCTTCTATATAAATTTCTTTAATATTTTTTTGCTGCACGATTTTTTTAACAACGTTTGCCATTGCCATTCGTAATGACAAAGCATCGGACGGTGATTCATCAATTGCAATGATAACTTTGTTTTGATCTTCTATTATTCCGACTGTTTTATTCAGCCATTCATCGGTAACTATTTCAGGCAAATAAGAAACGCAGCCTTGCTCATTATTCAGACGGCTAATGTATTGTTTACTTTCTTCAAATGCTGTTCCGCATACATAGAGAAATGGTGATTGTAAATTAATTTCCGGTTGTTTCTCCTGTTTATAATTTCTTTTTAATAAAGCAGCAAAAAAATCGCCTGCGCCGGCCAACATCCATGAGTTATCAATTACTGCCGCCCATTTGTCCAGGTCTTCAACAGTTGTTATTTCTCCAATCACCATCCCATTTTCAGGTAATTTGTCTTCATGGCTTTTTATTGTTACATCCTCATTTGAAATCATCTTGGAAATAAAAGAACTTGTAACCGGAAATTCAGGATCATTAACAAAATCCGATTCAGTAATCTTTTTGCCATCAATATGATATTCGCCATTGCTGATAGTTCTTTTTAACGATGGATTTGCAGGGAGAATCATCGCTTTATTTTTTTTCATTATCTGCATCTGCAACTTCACTTCGTCGATCACATGCCCCCTTAGAACAGAATCTATTTTTTTATATAATATTGAAGGGTTTAGTTTTAAAATATTTTTTATTACTTCCGCAGTTGCCGACAATGCGTCGCCATTTGTCATGGAGCGGCTATTGGTGCAAACAATTATGACATCGGCTTCTTTTTTAATGATATGATTTAAACACACTTCAGCTTTTAACCCATAGCGCAGGCTAATGCCAGCCAACTCGGCTGCCCCGGTAAAATCATCTGCGATAACTGCTATCATATTCGTGAGTTGTGAATCGTGAATGGTGAGTTGTGGGCAAATCAATACTCACGACTCACTATTCGCTACTGACTGTTTTTATATTTACTTAATTGCACGGCGCTTTCAATCGCCAATATCATAGCATCCGGACTGGCAATACCTTTACCCGCAATTTCAAAAGCAGTGCCATGGTCAACCGATGTACGAATGATTGGCAGGCCCATTGTGATGTTCACTCCTTTCACGCTATCCATCATTTTCTTTTTTTCATTCCACTTAAACCCGGCAAGCTTAAAGGGAATATGTCCCTGGTCGTGGTACATGGCAACCACGCCGCCATAAGCGCCGGTACTCGCCTTTGCAAATAATGTATCGGGCGGCACAGGGCCTTCCACATCATATCCCAATCGCCTGGCTTCTTCTACCGCGGGCAAAATTTCCAAATCATCTTCGGTACCAAATAAACCGCTATCGCCTGCATGTGGATTTAAGCCGGCTATACCGATTTTTAAATTTTTTTCTCCCAGGCTTATCATTCCATTATACAGTAATTCTGTTACCTGTAAAATGCGCTCTTTTTTTACAAGGTCACATGCCTGCCGTAATGATACATGCGTGGAAACATGAATCACTTTCATTTTATCTTCTACCAATAACATTGCATATTTTTTGGTATGGGTGTAATGCGCATAAATTTCGGTATGCCCTGCAAAATGATGCCCTGCTTCATTGATTGATTTTTTATTAATAGGGCCTGTAACAGTTGCATCCACTTCTTTTGCCAACGCCAGTTCAATTGCTTTTTTTATGGATTGAAAAGAAGCTTCGCCACACATGGCAGAAATTTCTCCGAATACGAGTTTGCTTACATCAGTAATATTCAAATCAAATACATCAACGGTACCCAATTCAAATTTTGCATCGGCTATTTTATCAACCCGATTCACATTTACATTCAGTTGCAGTTTACTTATAATTTGTTCAAACACTTTTGCGTCGCCCACCAGCAAAGGTTTGCATATTTCATGAATTGATTTTTCCTGTAACGCTTTTACGGCTATCTCCGGCCCGATGCTGGCTGGGTCGCCCATTGTGATTGCTATAATTGGCCTGTTCATTTTTTTTATATTTTTTAAATACTAAACCTTTGTATTCTCTATTAACCTGTTGCTTTTGTGCTTCAGGTTAATGGCGGCATTACATATTCTTCACACAATCCTTTTTCTTTCATTAACAATTTTAAAGAATGCAGGCTTTCCCCTAAAGTGCGATTGTTTTGATATAAAGCGCCATAATCATCACTTAGTTTTTGCATAGCGAATAATTTTTCTTTATCATTCTGCTCAAATGCGTTCAGCATATCTGCATAAATTTCCGGGTATAGGTTTCCGGTACTTGGCACCAAGCCATCTGCTCCCAGCAGTAATGCATCAGCGCTTTTAGCTGCCCAGCCTAATATGTAGTGAAAGTCATTTCTGTCTTTCCATAATCTCAATGACTCTTTCATTCTTTCTTCACTCCTTTCGCTATCCTTTAGGCCAACGATGTTTTTATGATTGCTCAACTCATCAATTATGGTAAGAGGAATACTAACATGCGTGGTGGCGGGAATATTATAAATGAACAAAGGCAATGAAATATTGTCAGCAAGTTTTTTAAAATAATTGAGCATTTGTTTTTCGGTTAACGCATAGTAAGATGGCAACATTGCCACAACTACGTCAACATGATTAGCGGCACAAAATTCAGCAAAATCTACACTCTCCTGGAAAACATTGCTGCCAATACCGGCGTAGAGAAATCTATTTTGTTTTTTATTTTTTGCAGCAGCAAGTACACAATTTTTTTTTACCTGCATAGGAAGCGAGGCTGCTTCACCGGTAGTTCCTAAAATAAACGGAGATATACTATGCTGATAAAATGAAGCAAATATTTTTGTTACTGCCGCTTCATCTATTTGCAATTTTTCAGTAAGCGGCGTTACGGCAGGAACAATTATTCCCGTATATTTTTTTCTTTTACTCATTAATATGCTGCTTTATAAATATCAATAGCATCCTGTTCTGCTATATCTCTTGGATTATTTTTTAATAAACGTTGAATCTTCATCGCATCCGCAGCCATTTGCGGAATGGCTGATTCAGGCACATTTACCTCTTTTAATGTAGAAGGGATGTTACATACTTTAATTAACGCTCTTATCTTTTCTACTCCTGCTTTGGCTGTTGCCTCATCGCTATTTTGTTTCTCACATCCTAATGCTATTGCCACATCTGCATATTGTTTCGTTGCTGCAGGAATATTATACTCCATTACATAAGGCAGCAGCAATGCATTAGATAATCCATGTGCCAAATGAAACATGCTCCCCAATGGATAAGATAACGCATGAACGCCTGCTGTATTTACCGGGCCCAGGCAAAAGCCTCCCAGCAAGCTTCCCATGGCTACTTTTTCCCTGGCTTCTATATTACTGCCATTTTTTACTGCCTCTTCAATATTGGCCGCAATCAAACGCATCCCTTCATAAGCATACATATCAATAAATGGTTGAGCAAATTTATTTGTGTAAGCTTCCAGGCAATGTGTTAATGCATCCAACCCTGTGGCTGCGGTTATTGCCGGCGGAACAGAGATGGTTAACAAAGGATCTACGTAAACAATATCAGGAAGCAAATAAGGACTTATGATGCCCTTCTTCTGATTTTCATCATCCACTAAAATTGCATTGGGCGACACTTCGCTGCCGGTACCACTTGTAGCAGGTACACAAATTAATTTTTTCTTTCTGCCTTTTAATAATCCTATGCCGACGTAGTCGTTCAATTTTTGCTCATTGTCTAATTGGGCCGCAACTAATTTTGCAATATCCAATACACTGCCGCCGCCAATACCAATTACTGCATCGGGATTGAAAGCGGTTACGGTTTGCATCAGCTTTTCAAAGTCTCTGAATGAAGGCTCTGCAACAATGGATGTGTCGGTTAAAATTTCAATATTGCTTTTTTGCAGCTTTTCGATGAAGGAAGAAATAGAATTTCTTAATGGCTCAATCGTAGCAATAAAAACTTTGGATGATTTTAATGCTAATACCTCATCGGCCAGTTGAGATAATGTACCGTTGCCAAAAACTAATTTGCCGGGAAAGAATATTTTGAGCATGCTATTTTCCATATCTATATTTTTTTAAATTATAAAGGAACCAAATGTACCACGAAACACAAAATTTTAAGGGGTTTAATATGATGCACAAAGAACAAAATCCAAAATTGCAAGATCGGAGAATGGCAGACTTTTCATTTATCGTTATAAATCTAATCTTCCGAATTTGCCGCTTCTTTTGGCGGTGTGTAACCCTTCATCGCAGGCCATTTTCCATCTGTAATTTTCAACATTTCCAGTTTTGAAGGATCTACTTTTACATATTTTATTTTTTGCCTTCTCCATGTATAGACGATGTGTATCATCCCGTCTTTTCCCTGTATCACTGATGGATAAGAGTATTGACTTATCGGTGAATCTTCTAAAATTAATGATGCATACCAGGTTTCGCCATCTTTGCTCACTGCTACGTTCAAAGGGGTGCGTGCACCCTTAGTTTCATTTCCTGGAGGTAACACATGATTATATACCAGCAATTGCCTTCCATCTTTTAATGTCACTGCGTCGGTACCTGAATTATTATTTGGCAAAGATGTTTTCGTAAGCGCTGACCATGTTTCGCCATTGTCGGATGACCATGATTGCAGAATAGCTCTGCTCCTGCTGCGAGCCAGAATTTGAAGCTTTCCGTTTTTATAAGTCAAAATGCTTGGCTGAATCGCATTCAAAGTTTTGCCGTCATTTATAGGCCCAATCCAGCGCCAGGTTTTTCCAAAATCACTACTGGCTTCAAAATGTATTTTCCATCCATCATTTTCCGTGCTTGAAGGTGAAAGAAGTTTGTTGCCAGCGACCAGCACCGGTTTGTTTTTTACGGGGCCGATAAATCCATTCGGCAGTGCTTCTGCTTCGCTCCATGTGATACCATTGTCTTTTGAAGATTTCATCCAGCCTTTCCATTCAGACGGCTTTGGGCCTACTTTATAAAATAATAAAAGGTCCCCGCCCGGAATCTGGTACAACACGGGATTCCATGTAGGATATCGCAGTGTATCGTTTTGAATACCGTTGGCAACCGAAACCGGTGTTGTCCACGCATGATTTATTTTGCGGCTTACGTAAATTTCCACATCAGGATTTCTTTCTTTGGTACCACCAAACCACGCTGCTACAAGGCCCTTTGGCGTTTCAGCAATCGTCGCTGCGTGACAGGAAGGGAAAGGCGCTTTATTAAAAATAAATTCTTCTTCTACAATTCCCTTTTTCCAGGGGTTTGATTGCGCATTTACGCAATTCATCATTGTAAAGGAAATGATTAACATTGCTAAAAAAATTCTTTGTGTCATAGTTATTTTCATTTTGTGCCTGGTTATCTTTTAAAATTGATATTCTTTTTTTGTCAAAATATAAGCGGACTTTTTACCAAAATTTTTTTTGTTCGAAATAAGAATCAGTACTATTTCCCTGCCGACGAGGCAGGTTTGTTTACTATAATCTGGCTTTCTTAATTTTTATTTGTTGACAACAAATTCATAATCACCACTGCCTATCCTAAATACAACACTTTTATTATCTGCAATCACAAATGGGATGCCTTCAGGCTTCTTACCATTTACCAAAACATTATTTGCTGAGCTGGCCGGCACATACACCAGGGCTTTACTATTACAAGGTACTGTTATGCGCCACGAAAATTTAGTATCACTATTTTCCCATTCGCTTTTTATAATGCCATACTTCGAATGATAAGACGCCTTTACATAGCTGAGACTATCAACAAAAGTCGGCTTCATTTCAATTGCTTTAAAACCTGGCTCCAATGATAATGCTTTTATTCCGGCAAGGTCTTCATACATCCAAATAATAAGATCGCCGAGCAACATCACATGATTTTGAGAATTCATTTTTGGATTCGCCGTATTGCCGTTCCACAATTCCCAGATGGTGGTAGCGCCATTAGCAACCATGTAACCCCAGCCGGGGTAAGTAGCAACTGTTGCGAGTCGATAAGCAATATCCACGCGGCCGTAATAAGTTAACCAGCGCATCAGCCATTGCGTTCCGATAACACCGGTACTAATGTGACCATTATTTTCGTCCATTGTTTTCTCAACAATATGTTTAAAAACATTTTCCTCCTGCCCATCCGGAACCATCTTAAAAGCGAGTGGAAGAATATTGGCAGTGATGGTATTGTTGCTGTAATTTTTTGTTTGTTTATTATAAAAAGCATTATTAAATGCGTCTTTTATTTTTACGGCCAGCGCTGCAAATTCTTTTTCGTCAGTCTTCCTGCCTGTTAGAGTTGCAAACCGTTGCATCAGTTGGAGGAGATGATAATAAGTGGCTGAAGCCAATAGTTCCGGATTGGTTATCCGTGATGAATCTTTTGTATGAATCAGTTCAGGTGATTCCGGTGGAACACACCAATCACCATAACTATCTTTTGAAAATAAATAATTGTGCATGCCTGCCTGTGCGGTAGGCAGGTATTTATTCTTCATATAGTCCATCCACTTTTTCATAGATGGGTAATGCTTTTCAATAACCCGCTTATCGGCGAATTGATTATAAAGCATTTCGGCAACCATCAGGTAAGTAGCAGGCCACGTCACATCATCTTTATAGTAATACCAAAAGTTTGGTGCCACATCGGGAATGCTTCCCTCCGCAGTTTGCGATTCCTGGATATCATCCAGCCATTTGGCATATAATTTTTCATTATCAAAAATGAAACTTTCTCCATAAGCGCCAGTTGCGCGGTCGCCAAGCCACGGCTGGCGCTCATTTCGCTGCGGACAATCAATCGGCATTCCTTTATAATTGGACCTTATTCCCCAATAAGCATTTTTATAAATTTGGTTAACCATTTGATTAGAGGTTTCGAAACTTCCTATGGTTTTCATATCATCATAAACTACTTCACCAACAAAATCATTGATAGAAGGAGTGCCTGGATAACCGGTTATTTCTACGTAACGAAACCCATGAAAAACAAAATCCGGGTTCCATGTTTCTTCGCCCTCACCTTTTAGGGTATATACATCGGTAGCCTTTGCATCTCTCAAATTTTCACGATACAATTCTCCATCGGGTTGAAGGCTCTCTGCAAATTTCATGGTTACTTTATCATCTCGTTTTCCTCTAACCTTTATCTTCAGCCACCCTGCAAAATTTTGGCCGAGGTCCAAAATATATTTTCCTTTCTGAATTTCTTTGATAGAAATAGGTTTCAGTGTTTGCATTACTTTCATGTTCTCATTCATCTGCGCTTCTACTTTTCCACCGGGAGATTTTACAAGTTCCGCATTCAACCATTTGCTGTCATCATAACCTGGATTATCCCAGCCCGTTAGTTCTTTTGTCGCGTCGTATTCTTCACCATCGTATTCGTTATTTGCACGGATAGGCCCGTCGGCCGTCGCTTTCCACGTTTCGTTGCTGATAATATATTGCCTGGTACCATCCTTATATTCTATCTCTAATTGCAAAAGCATTTTAGGAAATCCGAAAGTGTGCCATTTTTTGGGTTTGTAATTTTGGCGCATTGTAAAAAATCTTCCATTGCCTAAGATGGTTCCGATTGCATTTTTTCCTTCTTTCAAATTCTCGGTAACGTCAAATGTATTATACTTGACTGCCTTTGAATAATCAGTTGGCGACGGAGCCAAAACCTGGTCACCGATTTTATTTCCATTAATAAAAAGTTCATACAATCCTAAGCCGCAGATGTAAACTGTGGCGCGTTTAATTTCTTTTTTAGTTGTAAAATCTTTCCTGAAATATCGCGCTGATAATCGTGCGAATTTTGTAATACTATCCCATGGAAATGAACGGTCAAGCCCTGTCCATTTTGCTTTCCAGTCTGCCGGGTGTAATAATCCCATACTCCAATATGCCGGAGCGCTCCAATCACTTTCACCTTTATTGGTAAATACTTTTACCTTCCAGAAATATGGTTGACCGCTTTGAAGAGCTTTTCCGACGTATGTTACATTGATTGACGCGTCTGAAAAAACTTTCCCGGAATTCCAAATATCACCGTTGTTGCCATTCAATTTTTCAATCGAAGAAGCAATTAAAATTTGATAGGCCGTTTGTTCCACGTTTTTTTCTTCAGAAATTATTTCCCAGCTAAGCCTTGGTTTTAGAACATCAATCCCTTGAGGGTTCGCCAACATTTCGCAACGTGGGTTTTGTAATTCAATAGCCTCTTTCTTTTTTTCTTTGAAGGAAGAAAGAAAAATTGCTGTCATCAAAATAGAAAATATCGTTAGGTTTTTAAACTGCATTCTAAAACATTTATCAACTACTCATCTCCCAAAAAATCGAAATACATTGTCATGGTCAAACAACGATCCGGAGCTTTTTCATAATCATAAAAAATATTCTTTTCACCCATTGGTCCTGTTGTTTCCGGCCGTTGGGTTTTCGTTCCAATAGCAGGAATTGCCTGCATAAAAGAAATATCACCGGTTGGGAATTTCGGTTCGTAATTGTGCCATTTATCCGTTTTTGGAGCAGGTGTAAACAGCCGCAAAAACAAATCTTCATTATCTGTATAAGCAGTAAACGATTGGCTGTTGGTTATAAATTTACAACGGTACATGTTTGAATAATAACCTTTAAATTCCGGGTAAACCCAGGGCGCCTCGCCGGTTTCAGTGTTGTTGTAAGGCTTGTTCCAGATACCAAACTTATTTCCCATCAAACGATTTTTCCAAACTCTGTATGGGCCATACCCCATGTACTCAACACCTTTGATTTCTTTTTCAGGAAAAGAAAAATTGACACCTACCATGTTAGTAAAATACTCGCCGGGAAAATATTTAACCTGCATTTTGACAATGCCCGAAGGATAAATAGTCCATTGCAAAACATTGTAAGCATTTTTCCTGTCGAACTTCGATTCAATAACTACATTTTTCCCTTCGAACCTTTGCGTAAAATCCTTAAAATTATTGACACCCTCCTGTATTACCGGGCCATTATTAAAATCGATTTCCCCTTTTGAATTCTGAACGTGTTGCAACAAGCCGGTGTTTTTATTAAACTGAAGTTGAACTCCATTCGCAGCAACATTGTAAAGAGAATCTGCTTCGGAAAAATTTACTTCTCCCGGATTTTCAAACACTACATTTTTTTTGACAACCTCTTCGGGTAATATGATTGGAAAGCTCCACGTAAAAATTTCTTTTTTATCAGGCCTATAGGCGGTTACGTACAACACATCATATTTATCCCAATCTACAGGCAGTTTAAGATTTAAAACTCCTTTTTCTAAAGGGCTGATGTTGGGTGCGATTGCACTTCCGGTCTTATCAGGATTTGATTCATTTCCTTTTAGAGACAACTTTGAAAGCCTCCATGTAAAGCCGCATTGATTGATATTGGTAAAGAAAAAACGATTCTCAATGTTCAACTTTCCATTAAACGCAGGAGTGATATATTTTGGCTCAAAAACAACCGGCGACCAAATTTCTTTTATGGCAAAATAGCTTCCCTCTTTTTGATGATAAGGGCCTACGATGCCGTCCGGGCCATGGTCTCCGTCGGTATCTATTTTACCATTCTCATCCGTACGAACCACTCCTTCATCAGCAAAATCCCATAAAAATCCACCGGCAGACAATGGGTCTTTCCACATGGCTTCCCAATAGTCCTGAAGGCCGGCGCCAAGTCCTCCGTCGTAAAGTCCATGCAAAAATTCCGTTGGCATTACAATATCATGCCCATGCATGTAATTACTGATGCCATAATTATAGTCCCGGTAATGCTGTGTATCAAAGCCACGAAACGCCATCCAGGGATGGATTACATGGCGATGTTGAATATCTTCTGAATCAAAAACAGCATCCAAATCATTGTTATGGCCGCCTTCATTTCCATTATCCCACATAATGATGCAGGGATGATTTTCATTCTTTTCAATCATGGCTTTCGCGAGCAAAGTGCCGGTCGGCGTATCGTAATGTCCGTGCCAACCAGCCAGTTCATCGAGGACAAATAATCCAAGAGAATCACACATATTATAAAAGTGGTCGTCACCCGGATAATGCGACATGCGAACGGCATTCATGTTCATGTCCTTTATCATTTGAACGTCAGCCAGGCTACGCCTTTCGCTCATCGTCCGTCCCGTTGATGGCCAAAATGAATGCCGGCAAACACCTTTGAATTTTATTTTTACACCATTGATATACACGCCATCACGCTCTCTTATTTCTATCGTTCTGAAGCCAAAACGCTGAGTTATGGAATGAATTATTTTTCCATTATCTTCAATTGAAAAAACCACATTATATAAATTAGGAAATTCGGTTGACCAAAGTTTTGGTGACGAAATTGTTGTATTCATTTTTACAATTGAATCCCCTTTGTGAATCGCCGTTGAAAAAGTACTGCCGATTTTTTTCCCGTCTAATGAATAAATTTGAGCTGAAATTTTCGAATTTTTTGAAGCATTATTTATATAAACATTTGCATTAAATTTCCCATCAGCATTTGCGTTTAAGGCAACCCGTTCGATGTGTTGCTGCGGAAATGCCTGCAAATAAACAGGACGGAAGATGCCGCCAAATATCCAAAAATCGCCACGCCGTTCGGCGGCATTTACCGATTCATTTGTTGAATGTTTTGAAACGGTTGCTTCCAGTAAATTATCACTTCCGTATTTCAGCAATTTGGACACATCATATTTAAAACGATAATAAGCACCCTGGTGGACAGGCCCTGCCGAATGCCCGTTAATCTTCACTTCACAATCTGTCATCACGCCTTCAAAAACCAATTCAACCACTTTTGTTTTCCAGGAAGAAGGCACTGAAAATTGATATTTGTATAAACCTTTTTCTTTGCCACGGGCACTATCTTTTGAGAAGCCATAATTGTATTTCCCAAATCCCTGCAATTCCCAATTGGAAGGAACCGGGATGGTCGTCCATTTGCCCGAATTCATACCCGAAGTACAATAGAATTGCCAGGTGACAGTGTTATCTTCTCCCGTTCCTGAAAGATATATTTTTTCCGTTTGCTGCGCATACAATGTGTAGCAAAACAGGACAGTAAACAAAGAAATAACGTATTTTTTTATTTGCATTTATATCTATTTATAACAAATCAAGGAAACCAATGAAACACATATCCACTTTAGTGCGGGGTCCAATTCCTTTGTAAAATAAGAAAGAAGAAATTCTTATTTTGCTGCAATAAAATGCAACGGGTTATCCGTTCTGAAGGGCGCCGCCGGTAATCCGTTTTTATTAAAAAAGTTAGGTTGCGCAGCCTCGCTCCATGCAAACCTTACATTTTTAGGATTCGGAACCGAAGGCGATGAAACAACAATTGTATGTCCATCAATCACCGCTTTAGCCGGAACAAAGTTTCCATCAGCGCCGGCAATAGTAAACCATGTCAAAGGCTTGCCGTCTTTGCTTTCCAGGCCCTTGCCCACATAATTAAATTCAAGTTCTATTTTCCCGTTTTCAATTTTCATTTGCTTGTACATAGGCCCCGAGGGCATTACATTAAAGCCGTAATCCTTTGCCAGCGCCCATTGTGCCAATCTTCTTCCCACTTCCCATTTACCGCGCGGATGCAAATCATCCGGTGAATT